>Ga0214917_10001363_pt1 | contig 31302 bp, 24 predicted proteins | sample LL_1208_BB_MetaG_FD_177983 | JGI IMG/M metagenome (GOLD analysis project Ga0214917, IMG submission 177983) | Freshwater microbial communities from Lake Lanier, Atlanta, Georgia, United States - LL_1208_BB | ecosystem: Environmental > Aquatic > Freshwater > Lake | place: USA: Georgia | collected... | reverse complement strand
AACCGATCCAGAGCGGCACGGCTCGTCTTCATGCGACTTGCCATGGCCATCTTCGTGAGGCGGCGACGCTTCATTTCCATGGCGATCTGATGGGCAATGACGCGTTTCGTGGCCGTCGCTGTTGCGGCTTCCAGGATCCGGTCTTCCGCAAGGAAATCATCCAACTTGCTGCCAAAGTGGGTCTTTTTCATGGTTCATTCCGATTGTATCTGGGCGAGCCTGCGTTTTGCCGTCATGAGGTCGGCCGGGGGCGTCCGCTGGGACTTCTTCTGAAAACCGTGCAAAAGCACCATCGTCTGCCCGTCCACCGTGAAGATCACTCTTGCGATGCCGGTGCTGACATGTGACCGCACCTCCCAGAGGCCAGTCGCCAGTTTCCGTATGAGGGGCATGCCTGGCGGCCAGCCGAACTGAGCCGTTTTTTTTGTCCTCACCAACGGTTTTTCTGTCTTGTCGCACAAGCCCGCGTAGCCACTCCCGCACGGGTTCATTGGCAACTTCCGTTCGGAAGAAGACGACTTCCAGAATCGGTCGTCGGCGGTCGTGCTCGTGGCCGCTTGGTACCATCAGACAAATGTACCATCATTGGTACACTCCGATCAAGGCTGATGCGGGGTGCCAACGGGATGCCCGATAGGCAAGGCACGACTCATGCGACCCAATGCGGCCTCTTGCGGCCTTCCGCACTTGGAGAGGTGAGTCGTTGTTTTGAGTCGCTTTCTTGCCGACCCCCCGTGTTTTCACGGAGAATACGGCGGTTGTGACGAATCCTACTCGGGGAGCTTTCTTCGCAGGGTGGCGCACTGGCTCGCATCGAGTCGCATGGCAGTCACCCGCAATGCTCCGGTGGCGACGCCCAATTCCGCCAGGCGACGACCCAGGCCACGATCAGAGCGTGCTCGAGCACGACGAGCCCGGCGGCGGGCCAGTTCCAATCGTCCACCAGCCACCGCCAACAAGCGGCCGGCCAGCCGCCGTCGGCCGGCGGCCGACATGCCGCCGCGTCATTTGCGGTCACGAGATCGCTCCCCCGGCAGGCATGCCGGCCCCGGGAATCACCGGCACCAGGAGGTGCGAGTCATACTCGCCGCCGTAGTGAAGCAGATGCCGGCCGCGGTTGCAGTCCACCCGCTTGCGATACGGTGGGGAGGGGATGATCTCGTCGCTCGCCACGATCAGCCGCAGCGATTCGCCGGCCGCGAAGAAGGTGCTCGCCGGGTAGATCTCGATCTCCACGGCCACCCGCTCGCCGGGGGCCAAGGGTTGCCGCGACCGGCCGGTGAGCACCGGCTGCCAGGGGGTGGAGGCCGCGGTGTCGAGTTCGCGGCGGGAGACCCGGCAGAACCCCCGGCTGACCATGTCGGCGGCGTTGCCGACCGAGCCGCGAAACGGCACGGGCTCACCGGCCACGTCGAGCTTCTCGACCGCCACGAACAGCACCATGTCGTCCGGGGGCGGGCCGCCGCTGCCGGCCGCGTCGGCCTGCACCCAGAGCCGGAGTTTCATCGGGCCGGTCAATTCCGTCGCGGTCTCGAAGACATGCGTGAAGACGCTGCGGCCCCCGCGGGCCGGATGCCCGACACTCGCCGCCGCTCGGCACGGCTGCGGGTCGAGCGCGGCGGCCCGGAGGAAGAGTTTGGTGAACACCGTCCGCGCGAGCGGCCACTCCTGCTCGTCCCGCACGGCATGGATCACGTCGCGGCTCGACCGCACCTCCAGTCGCACGGGGGCCCGCTCGAGAAACCCGTTCGTGGTGTTCCCCTTGAGGAAGCAGTCCATGAATCGCCGCGTCAGCTCCTGCACGGCGGGCGAGTAGAAGACATCCCACTTGCCGCCGCGGTGCGTGTAGACCCACTTGTGCCGCGACCGGGCCCGATGGAAGGCCCGAAATGATCCGACCGTGTGCAGCCCGTGGTCGGAAAACGACGCGCAGACAAGCATCGGCAGTTCGATCTCGTCGCATGCCGCCGCCTTCTCCGCCCAAAACTCGTCGAACAGGGGATGCCGCTCGAGCCACTCGTCGGGCCGGCCGCCGTTGGCGGCGATAAAACCCTCGGCCGACCCGGTCAGCGCCGGCTTGACCTCGGTCGTCCACCAAAACGGGCCAAATCCTTCGTCCTCGACGCCCCCCGGGCATGTCTGATCGCGGTACATGTCGGACAGCCCCTCCCACGGAGCGATGCACTTGAGGGAGGGGGGCGGGCCACCGTAATGCCGGCAGGCGGCCACGTGATACTGCGTGATCGCCAGATAGCTCACGCCGTTCAAGCCGACGGCGCCGGTACACCACGGCTGGCGGCCCACCCATTCAATGGCGTCATAGTAGGCCTTGGCCTGGGCGTCGGTGAACACCGTCGGCGGCCCGTCGCTGCCGCCATATCCCGGAAGGTTCAGATTGACGAGCGTGTAACCGGCGGGAATCCAGAAGTTGGGGTCCGGAGATTCCCAGCTGGTGATGGTCGAAAACCGTGGCCGACCCTCCTGAGGGATCAGCCGATACTGCTGCGGCGGACCTCCCAACGGAGTCTTCCCGAGCGCGGGCAAGAGATGGTTGTCGTAGGGATGGGCACACATGACGACGGGGCGGGGCTCCCCCGCCGCCTCGGCCCGCCGCGACTTGAAGATGTTGGCCTTGAGCGAATATCCCTCCGGCAGCGGTACCGCGACGTCGTATTCGCAGAGCACGTCCGGGTGCGGGGGCACCAGTTCGCATTGCGGATGGAAGAGCTGGCCGGTGGCGATCGCCCGCTGGGCCAATGGGCCGATCGCCTGGAACGTCCGGATCAGGCTTTCGAGGCTGTCCATGGTGCACCCGTTCAGGGCTTCGGCGTCACGCCGAGTCGTCGTCCGGCGCTGCCCACGGGTCACAAACGTAGCATCCCGGACGGATCGAGAAACAGGGAGGACGTCAGCCGCTGCGGTGGGACGTCACCAACACCGCCGGCAGCGCACGTTACGAACGGAGGCCGCCCTTCACGTCGCCGGCCCCCAGCGCCGCGAACACGGCCGCACGCTGCGGCGGTGCACTCGGCCGCGTCGGCGGCGGCGCGACCGGGCGGCTGGTCGGCTGCGTCGCCGGCTTGGGCGCCACGGCGATGTCGTTGTCGCGGATCTCGACGCCGCGGGTGATCGTGAGCGTGCGGCTCGTCACGCCCTGGCTGCCGTCGGGACGCATCACCACGACCTTGTAACTGCCGAGATCGAGGCCCTTGAAGACGTAGTTGCCGCGGGCATCGGTCACGGTCGTGGCCACCGTCACGCCGGCCGCGTTCAGGAGCGCGACCGACGCTCCGGCCATCCCCTGCTCGGGCGACTGTCGCCGGCCGTCGCGGTTGCCGTCGACGAACACGGTGCCGCCGATCGTCGCGCGGAAGAAGAAGACGTCGCCCTGCAGGTTCGTGACGCCCGTGTTGCGCTTGATGATGTCAGCCAGCGACGTGCGCTGCACCTCGGCGACGGTGCCCGCGGGCAGGACGTTTTGATACCAGTAGCGGTCGCCGTCGCGGAGGCGGCTGAACTGGTCGACGAGGATGCGCGTGAAGGTTTCGCCGAGGCTCGAGCCGGACAGGTGCTTTTCCGCGAGACCGGCGACCCAGAGGTCGAGTTTGTCGACGGTGCCGTAGGTGGCGGCGAGCGCGTCTTGCGTCGCCTTGTCGCCGGTGATCTGGGCGAAGCTCGTCACCTTCGGCAGGCCGTAGGCTTGCCGCACCGAGTTGTAATCGGCGAGCCCGTGGTCGCGGCCGCGCTGGATATTGAGGGCCGCGAGGTCGAAGCCGCCCTGTCCGGGGAGCCCGAAGAGGAAGTTGCGGACGTCGTCGACCACCTTCGTGTCGATCTCCTGAGCCCGGTCGCTGGCCAGATACTTGAGCACCGGATCGATGCCGGTCTGTTCGAGCACCGGCGTGTTGAAGAAGGCGTCGCGCAGCCGCATCGGGTCGTGCACCGCATTCCCGGCGTTGTCGAGAAACTGGATGTCGGCGCCGAGCATGCTGTGGCCGAACCGGAAGGCGGCGGTCGAGAACTCGGTCGCGATGCCGGGATTCACGGTGGCGCGATAGCCGTGGTAGGCCTGCAGGGCCGCCATCGCCGGCGTGGTGGCGCCGAGGATCGCGGGCAGGAACTCGTTGTAGGTGATGTCCTGCAGCTCGGCGATCACCAGCCGGCGGGCATGCTGGTAGAGCTGCTCGTCGGTCCACGTCGGATTCTTCGCCGCTGCAACCGCCGCGATCCGGTTGTGCTCGCGGACGAAGAGCGTCTGGAGGGCGCAGAGCTCGGGGTTTTCGTTGGCCCGCACGTCGCCGGCGAGGAAGAGCTGGCTGTCGGGCACCACGTGGGCGTCGTTGGCGTTGGCGAGGCCGTCGGTGTTGAGCGGGAGCAGGTTGCCCGCGCTCGTCTTCAGACGTCCGCCCGAAAACTCGCGGAGGGCCGCGGCGCGGGGCGTGTCGCTGCCATAGATCTGCGAGCCGTCGATGAACGCCGTGATCGAGTTGGTCTGCTGCCGGGGGTTGCCGGCGGCCGTGCCCGTGAGCGAATCGTAGGCCGATCGCGACATCGAGATCATCATGGCGCCGGTGCCCGACGGGTCGAACGACGGATCGCCGGCAGGCACGGGGATCGAGAACCGCTCCGGTGGCGTGGCCGTTCCGGTGAGGCTCAGGTCGTGGTCGAGGAACTGGCCCCACGCGTAGACGAAGGCGGTGAAGTCGCGGTTGTTCGTGACGCCGCCGTCGGGGCTCAACGAGAGGGCGTTGCTGATCTCGCGGGCCCCGGGGCGGTCGGAGCCCGAGGGGGCGGAGATGCCGTCGGCGTAGGCGGCCGCCGAGGTCCGCAGGAGGTCGACCCCGGCGGCACCCCAGTCGGTGTGGGCGAGGTTGTTGCCCGTGCCGTCGATCGACTGGGGGGCCAGCGGCTGGGCCGCCATCATCGAGCGGGGCTCGAGTTGTTCGAACGTGGTGCGGGCGTGCTGCCGGGTGGTGTGCTTGTTCATCGGACCGCTCCTTGTCATTGCGTGCGCCCCACTCATCGAACGGGGCGAACAATGGAAAGTTGCGGCCGGGGAAAGTTGCGGCCGGGTTTCCTTGGCGAGCGGGCTCGTCTCCGTCATCGCCGAGCCGAGGCCGATTCATGCGACGACCGCCCCGGGCTCGCCGCGGCGGCATTCGGGAACCGCACCGTGTAGAAGGCGATACCGCTCGATTTCCAGCCCGCTTTCAGCCACTGGCGCCGCTCGATCGGGGACGACGACACGGCGTGCTTGCCGCTGGGGGAGACCATGAGCCAGACCGGATCCAACCCCCTCAGGGGTGTGTCGTAGGCCGTGAAAACGGTTCCCTCGTCGACGTACCCGGCTTTCTCCAACGCCCGGATCCGCCGCGGATCGGCCGTGTAGACCGTATCCGCACGAGCCGCATTTCGCAGCTGCACGACCGGGACGACGAAACGGTCGTCGGGATTGGTCGCGAATGGCACGTCGATCACCGCCCAGTCTCCCGAATCGGAGAGGGCCGTCGCCTCGGCGGAACTGCTCGTCAGCCGCCATTCACCCGTCGTGTGATTTCGCAGGCGGAAGGCCACCGCCAGGTCGTCGGCCTGGTCGTAGGCCGTCACAGACTGTGCCGCCCAGCTGACCGTCGCCGGATCCCGGAGGGCGAACTCCACGGCCAGCGACTGTCCCGGCGAGGGCTGGGAGTAGCGGTACCCGGGCAGGGGATCCGTCCCCGGTCCGCCGGGGTTGTAGATCGGGCTATGGGTGCCCAGCCGGGGATCGGGTAGCACGACGGTGCGCAGCGACCGGATCGCCCGCGGACTCGAGGCTTTGATGATGATGTCGAACTGGTTGTCGTGGTCTTCGGCATAGGAATACTCCGGGTCGGCCGACAGGCCGGTGCCGAGATCGGCGATTCCCTTGACCTCGATGAAGCCACCCTTGACGCGATACCTGACCCCCGCTTCGGACACGGTGACCGTCGTGCCACGCGAGCCTCGCGCAGTGAGCTGGAAAAATCGGGCGAACTCCTGTGGCTCGAATCCGCTGACTCCATTCGGCGAAAACCCTCCCGAGGTGAACAGCCGAAGCCGGTACAGGTTGCGACCGGAACCGTAATACTCCACGCCATGATTGCCGACGGAAAGGGTCAGGCCGACCGGCGCATAATCCCCCGCGAGAGACAGCCGGCTGAGCTTGGCCCCCACGAGCGTCGGGCCGTTGTAGGGGTCGTAGGGGTTGCTGCTGCTCTTGGTCAGGCCCGTGCCTTCGACGAGTCCCTGCCGCGTGATCAGCTCGAGGGGCGTGGCCGAAGCGACGACCTCGAACGACACGGGATGGACGGCGGCCGGGTCGTCGCTCGGGAGCCGGTTGCCAAAGTAGCCGAAGGCCACGACCGTCTGCCGCTCGTTGAAGTCGTAGTTCGGATTCTGCGCCACGTAGAGGGGCGTGACGACCTCACCCGTGTTCAAGTGCACCCGGAAGTTCTCGGGCAGCACCGTGCTGGGCAGCACCGGGTGGCTGAACTCGATGGGCATGGCATCCATGAACGTCTGCGTGACGGTGGAGTCGCTGAAACCGGCGCTCTGGATTCCCGCGGGCGCGGCCCCGCTCGTGATCGAGCGCAAGGGAGCGGCCGGATCGCGCCCGACCAGTTCGCTGACGACGCCCGCCCCGGCGGCGACGGCCAGGGGAAGCTGATTCTCGGTCAGGAGTCCGGGAATGCCCTGGATGCCCTCGAAGCCATACCCGGCGGCCAAGATGCGGGGCTGGCTCGAGGCCCCGCCGTAGATGTCGGCCCGGATGACGATGTCGCGATGCAGTTGCGCGTAGTTCGAACCCTGATTCGATCCGGAGGCCGCAAGCATGGCACGCGGTTCGAGCGGTTCGATCGACAACCGCGAAGCCGACGTGCCATCCCTGCGGGTCCCGAAGAGTCTCCTGCCGAACATGGGATCGGTCTCCAAGAGCGTCCACGAACATCATCGGGCCGAGGGTACTACCGCCAACCACTCGACCGCAAGGATCGGTCCAGAAGCGAGAAACCGAAAAAACGGCCTCCGAGCGTCACGTCGACGGGAGGCGTGGGTCCGAACGTGATGTCCACGGAGCCTTCGGCGTTCGTGGCGATGGCGTCTCGCGATGAACGATCGGGCGACACGCCCGTGTTGACGAAACAGCAGGTCTCGTTGTCGTACACGGTGACGGACCAGAACTGTGCCACGGGAACGTCCTGCGGCACCGCGAGGCGATAGGTCCTGCCGGCATCGAGCAGGATGCCCTGCAGGTTGGGCGGAGCCTCGAACACGAGCGGGCCATCCTTGCCGAGGTCGACGTAGCCCATGGCATCGATGACGTCGGAGTTGGGAGTCGTCACCAGGGTCTTCGAGTCGAGGCGTTTCTTCCAGACCGGCAGCACGTTGGAGCCGGCGCCAAATGTCTTTTCCGAACCGACCTTCATCCCGAGTGTGTTGACGAGCGGCAGGGGGCGGGCACACTCGACGTTCGACGAGGAACTGACGATGATGCCGTCGGAGGGCCGGCACCCCGTGTTCATTCTCGGGGAAACGGGATGCGGTTCACGGACGAGCCGGCACGTCCCGCGACTCTCGCCCACCCGTCGTGATGCACCGGTCCAACGTGGCACACCGCCGGACCATCCCGCACAATCCTGCGATCTCCCGCTGCCCACTGCGGACTGTCGCCCGCGTCCGTCAGGCCACGGCTCTGCCGATGCCCGACACGCCCCGGCATGCCGACCAGTTCGATCCGGCCGTCGACGTGCTCGACGAGGGCGGTGCAGTGCTCCACCCAGTCGCCGCAGTTGTAGTAGTCGATGCCCTCCACGCGCCGCATGGCCGGCACGTGAATATGGCCGCAGATCACGCCCGCGCAACCATGCTCGCGGGTGTAGCGGGCCACGAACCGCTCGAAGTCGTTGATGAAATTCACCGCCGACTTCACCTTGCCCTTGAGCATCGCGCTCAGCGACCAGTAGGGGTAGCCGAACAGCCGCCGCAGGGCGTTCGTCCAGGCATTGGCGTGAAGGGCCAGTGTGTAGGCCCGGTCGCCGAGCCGGTAGACCCAGCGGGCATGGCGGGTGACCTGGTCGAACTGGTCGCCGTGGATCACGAGCAGCCGGCGGCCGTCGAGGGTCACGTGGACGAACCGGTCGGCCAGTTCGATGCCACCGAGGTCGTGCGGGCACCAGGCGCGGAGGAACTCGTCGTGGTTCCCTGCGACGTAGAACACCCGCGTGCCCCGTTTGAGCATGCCCAGGATGCGGCGGACCACGAAGCTTGCCGTGTCGTTCCAGCGGAAGCTCCGCCGGAGCTTCCAGCCGTCGATGATGTCGCCCACGAGGTACAGGCGGTCGGGCTCGAAGCCGCCGAGAAACTCGAACAGTTCGGCGGCGCGGGAGAACCCGCAGCCCAGGTGGACATCGGAGATGAACAGCGAGCGAACCTTCATCGGCCGGATCTCCGTACGGACCGTCGGCGGCAGCACCGTCACGCTACCGGATGGATCGCCACGCCGGAGCGCCCGTTCCAATGAGTTTTCCGTGAGCGGGCCCCTCGGGTGGCAATCCTGTTCGGTACGGCAGGTTCCGCCAGCCCGGACAGCAGGTTGTTGACAGCTTCGGCATGCTATCCGGCCGTCGCGTGGGTCGGGGTTGCCCGTGTGCCTTCTCGCCTCTTCGATCGAAATACGAGAAGGCTCGGGTTGAACGAGTTGAGTTCTGACCCACCACAAGCAAGTGCCGTGGAAGCAAGGGCCGTGCCGAACAGGATTGCCGCGGGTGGCCGCGGACCGGGCCGCGGTCGCCGGGCGGGCTCGCGGCGAGCCGTGCGGTCAACGTGAGCAGGTGGTGACGCTGCGGCAGCCCCCGCCGCCCGACGCCTGATTCCACGGCATCCGAGCGATCAGCATCGCCATGCCGCAGGTATCGGTGATCCCGGCGAACACGAGGCCGCAGCCGACGAAGCCGGCCAGGCCCGCGCCGATCGCCTGCCAGTTGACCGGCGCGTCGGAGCCGAACGCGGCCAACGCCGCACCGATGGCAACGAGCGAGCCGGCGGCGATCCGCACCTGCCGTTCGAGCGACATCACCGCGCGGCCCCGGATGACCGGCACGCCGGCGGCCTCGCAGGCGGCCGTGCCCCCCGCGACACTGACCACGTTCTCGAGCCCCGCGGCGAGCAGCTGTTCGCAGGCCTTCTGGCTGCGGGTGCCCGACTTGCAGACGAAGTACACCGGCCCGTCCCCGGCCAGCGCCTTGACGGCCCGCAGGTCGAGCCGGTCGAGCGGGATGTTATGGGCGAAATCGACGTGTACCTCGCCGAACTCGGCGGGCGTACGGACGTCGATGAGGGTCACGCTGTCGCCTTGGCGGCGAAGATCGGCGAGCGCCGTCGGGGAAATCGTGGCAACCATGAAAATGTCCTCCCGGGTTTGGGATTGAAGCTGGGTTTGGGATCGAAGACCGTCAGCACTGTATCCTGTGGCATGGCGCCCGCTGGGGAGGGCTCGCGCAGACCCATGACCATCCGTCCGCCCTGACACACCGTCCGCCCTGAAATACCGTCCGCCCTGAAATACCGTCCGCCCTGAAATACCGGTTTACGACCGGTTTATGAAAGGAATCAGCCCATGTCCGCCCCCCTCATCCGCTCCGTGGCCGCGTGTCTGTTCGTCGCCGCCGTGGTCGTCGTGGCGGGCACCGCCGCGGCGCAGCAGGAGTTCACTCCCGTCGCCGGGGGCGTTCGGTACCGAACGATCGGCGTCTACGACAAGGACCGCCTGGCCGCGATCCTCGATCGCGGCCTCGACACGTTCCTGGCGGGCTTCGACCCGTCGCAGGCCTCGACCATGAAGTCGACCGACTTCAAGTCGAAGTTCGCCGCGCCCCGGAACGGCGTGACGCTCTACGAGGTGCAGTTCAACTCCGTCATCCCCGAATGGGAGAACCAGCCCACGCTCGGCAGCGGCCTGCTGGCCGTTCCGGACGACGGGGTGACGTCGCATCCGCTCGTGAGCTACCAGCACGGCACCGTCTTCGGTCGCGACCAGGTGCCGTCCCGTCCCGACAACTCGTACGAGACGCAGCTGGCCCTCGCGGCCTTCGCCAGCCAGGGCTACGTGGTGATCGGGGCCGACTATTTCGGACTCGGTCCGTCGCGGGTGGCCAACTGCTTCATCGTGCCGCGGGGCACGACGCAGTCGATGCTCGACCACTATCTCGCGTCGCGGGCCGTGCTCGAGTCGCTCGGCCAGAAGACGCCCCAGTTCTTCGTGTGGGGCTGGTCGCAGGGGGGCTGGAGCACGATGCAGTTCCTGCGCCGATTGGAGACGCTCGACATCCCGGTCACGGCCGCGGCGACCGTCAGCGCGCCGGTCGACCTCACCGCCGCATTCCGTCGGCCGATCACGAGTCCGCGACCGCAGGATGCCGCCTGGATCAAGGGCTGCATCAGCAACATGCTCTGGGCGCAGGAGGAATACTCCCGGCTGCCGGGACTGGCGGCCTCGGCGATCAAGCCCGAGCACCTCGCAGCCTCGCGGAAGTTCTACGACGGCGAACTCCCGTGGCCCGAGTACGACGCCACGACGCCCGGCGGCGTGGCGGGGCTCTTGCGGCCCGAGTTCATGGCCTCGGCGGCGACCGGCAACGGGCGGTTCTGGGACCTGCTCGAGGATGCCGGCGCCTACCGCTGGAAGATCAAGACGCCGCTGCGGGCCTACGGCGGCGACGCCGACGAGGCGATCCCGCCGGCGGTGTCCCGGATGGTCGCCGACTTCAGCCGGCTGCTCGGCAGCACGCAGGTCGAGTTCTTCTCGGCAGGCGAGCGGGCCGACCATCGTGCGTCATACGTGTCGGCGACGCTGCAGGTGAAGCCTTGGTTCGACAGCCTCGTGAAGCCGGCCGCTCCGTAAGGCCGGCGGGCCCCGGGCCGGGGCCAGCGGAAACTCCTCCCCTCTCCGCGCCGTCGGTTTCACGCCCCGCACGCCGCCGGACGCACCCTATGATGCCGACACCAGGTTTCGCCTCGGCGGCCACCCGACCTCGAAAGTATTTTCATGCACGACCTTCCGCGCTCGGCGATCGCCCCGGGAGACACGATCGCCGTGACGGGGGCGACCGGCTACGTCGGCGGCCGCCTCGTGCCCGCCCTGCTCGCAGCCGGCTACCGGGTGCGCTGCCTCGTCCGCGAACCGCGAAAGCTCGACGCCCGACCGTGGCGGAACCATCCGCAGGTCGAGGTGGTGACGAACGACCTCGGCGACGGCGTGGCGGTGGCAGCGGCCCTGCGGGGCTGCCGCGCCGCCTACTACCTCGTGCATTCGATGGTCGCCACCGGCGGCGCCTACGCGGATCAGGATCGTGATCTCGCCGCCGCCTTCGCCCGGGCCGCCCGGGACGCGGGCGTGGATCGCATCATCTATCTCGGCGGCCTCGGCGAAATGGGGCCGGACCTGAGCGAGCACCTCCGTTCGCGGCGGCAGGTCGAACAGGAGCTGGCAGCGTGCGGCGTGCCGGTCACCACGTTCCGCGCGGCCATGATCATCGGCTCGGGTTCGGCGTCGTACGAGATTCTCCGGTATCTCGTCGAGCGGCTGCCGATCATGGTCACGCCCAAATGGGTGACCACGGAGTGCCAGCCGGTGGCGATCACGGACGTCTTGCACTGGCTCGTCCGCTGCCTCGAGGTGCCCGAGACGGCCGGCAAGACGCTCGAGATCGGGGGCCCCGACGTGATGCCCTACCGGGAGTTGATGCGGGTGATGGCCGAAGAGCTCGGCCTGCGGCGGCGGATCATCCTGCCGGTGCCGGTGCTGACGCCGCGGTTGAGTTCACTGTGGATCAACCTCGTCACGCCGGTGTCCTACCGGATCGCCCGGCCACTGGCCGAGGGGCTCAAGAATCGCGTGGTCGTGACCGACGACACCACGCAGCGGCTGATGCCCCACGCCGCGCTCGGCGTCCGCGAGGCGATCCACCGGGCCAAGGTGAAGATCGATCAACGGGCCGTCGAAACCCATTGGAGCGTGGCGGGGCCGGTGCCGGGCGACCCGGCCTGGGCGGGGGGCACGGTGTTCACCGACCGACGGGTCGTCGATATCGAAGCCGATGCCGCCAGCATTTATGCGGCGGTGTGTCGGATCGGCGGGGGCAACGGCTGGTATGCCGGCGACGTGCTCTGGCAGCTCCGCGGCTGGCTGGACAAGCTCGTCGGCGGCCCGGGGCTGCGGCGGGGCAGGCGGCACCCGGAGACGGTCGAGTTCGGCGAGGCGCTCGACTTCTGGCGGGTGGTGGGCATCGACCGCGATCGGTCGCTCGCGCTCCGCGCCGAGATGAAGCTGCCGGGTGAGGCCCAGCTCGACTTCACGATCGAGGACATCGACGCCCAGGCCCAGCCGCCGCTGCACCGGCTCGTGATGACCGCCCGCTTCCGCCCCAACGGCCTGTTCGGCCTCTTGTATTGGTATGCCGTCGTGCCGCTGCACGAGCTGGTCTTCGGCGGCATGCTCCGTGGCATTCAAAAGACGGCCGAAGCGCTCGCGCGGTCGAAGGCACCGCACGGCGGCGAGCTCCCGTCGCCGGAAGCGGCGCCCGGCTACGGACGCGCCCGGCTCTGGCTGGGCATGAGCGGCGTGGGCACGATCGTCGTCATCGCGGTCGCGGGGCTCGCATTCGGACTGCCCGCCCGGCTCCTGCCTGCGGCGGGAGCATCGCTTCGCGCCGAGATGTCGGGACTGGCCGGCTTCGTGCTCGCCTACGCCGCCCTGCATCTGCCCTTCGATCTGTTCGGCGGCTATCTTCTGCCGCGGCGCTACGGGCGGCGGCATCCGCCGCTCGGCCGCTTCTGGCTCGGGCTGGCCCGTGGAGTGGGCGTGCATTCGATCCTGCTGTTCACGACGGCGTTGACGCTGCTCGTGGCGGGCCGGGCGGGTGGAGCGCTCGGGGTGTTCGCGGCCGGGGCGGCCCTCGTGCTGGTGTTGCTCGGACTACGGATCGCCGTGGCCGCGGCGCTCGCGCCGCTGGAACTCACGCCGAGCCTGCCGAGCGGGACCGTCGAGCCGGTCATGGACGAGCCGACGAAGCCGATGCTGCCGACCTTCATGGGCGAGTCGGACGACGAGGGCTTTACCGGGGCCGTGGTGGGCGTGGTGCGGCCCCGGCTGCACCTCCTGCCGCTGCACTGGCGCGAGGTGCTCGACCCCGAAGCCTTCGCCACTGCGGTGCGGCGGCGGCAGATGGCCGTCGAGAGCGGCGCCTGGTCGCGGGGCCGGATGCTCGCGATCGGCTTCACGCTCTTCGGCATCGCGCTGGCGGCGGCCATCGTCGGGGACCGGCGGCTCGCCTCGGCCGAAGGCATCGTCAGCCTGAGCCTCGTGTTCACGATCTGGTCATTTCTCGGACTGCTCACGCTCCCCACGCCGAGCCGCCGCGGCGTGGCGGAAGTCGATCAACGGCTGCTCTCGGCCGGCTGTGGGCGGGCGGCGCTCGCCCGCACGATCGGGCTGCTCGACGACCTCCAGGATCGCGAGCGGGAGCGGAGTTCGCTCGTCGAGACGATCTTCCATCCCGTGCCGAGCGTGCAGTCGCGGCTGCGGGGCCCGCGGGCGACGGGCGTCACCGGCTGCTGGGATGCCGCCCGCACCGCGGTGTATCTCGGCGCCGCCGGGCTCGGCCTCCTGGGCCGGGCGGTACACTGCAACTGTGGCCGCCCGTCGCTGTGGGCGTTCCTGCCACTCGACTGAGCCGCGACCGAGCGGCATGAGTCACGCCGTCGTCGCCGCGACGGTCACGTCCGCGTCCACGCCATCGGCGTGGAACTCGGTGGGGTGGTCGTCTCCGCCGTCGCCGTACAGCTCCTGCATTCCACCGATCGCCGCCAGATACTCGTTGAAGTGCGCGTCCATTGCTCGGCCCTCCGTGGCTGATGTTCGGTCACCTGGGAATCGTACGCAGTGGCCTTTGCCCGAGTTCGATCCTGCCCAGCTTGCGCCGCTTGCCGCGACGGCTCGGGCGCGGCTAGCTTGTGCCCGCACGAGGTATCTCCATGCGACACATCGACCTGAGCGGCCACGGCATCACCGTCACGGATGTCCGCCGCAATCTTCCCCCGGCCGAACTCTACGCCGAGGCGATCCGTGGCGAGCCAGACTGTGCATTGGCCGACTCCGGCGCGCTCATCGCCTACTCGGGATCGAAGACGGGCCGCTCCCCCAAGGACAAGCGGATCGTGCGGCACGCCGCCTCCGAGGCCGACGTCTGGTGGGGCAGTGTCAACGTGCCGATCGACGACGAGACCTTCCAGATCAATCTCGAGCGGGCGAAGGATTATCTCAACACCCGCACGCGACTTTATTGCGTCGATGCCTTCGCCGGCTGGGATCCCGAGCACAGGCTCAAGGTGAGGGTGATCTGCTCCCGGCCCTACCACGCCCTCTTCATGCACACGATGCTGATCCGGCCGACCACGGCCGAACTCGCCACCTACGACGAGCCCGACGCCGTCATCTACAACGCCGGCCGCTTTCCCGCCAACCGCCATACGCCGGGAATGACCTCGAAGACGAGCATCGACCTCTCCCTCGAATCGAAGGAGATGGTGATCCTCGGCACCGAGTATGCCGGCGAGATGAAGAAGGGCGTGTTCACCTTGCTCAACTACTTCGCGCCGAAGCGGGGCATCCTCTCGATGCACTGCTCCGCGACGGCCGACCGCGAGACCGGAGGCTCGTCGCTCCTCTTCGGTCTCTCCGGGACCGGCAAGACGACGCTCTCCGCGGATCCCACGCGGCTGCTCATCGGCGACGATGAGCACTGCTGGTCCGACAATGGCATCTTCAACATCGAGGGAGGCTGCTATGCCAAGGCGATCGACCTGACGCCGGACACGGAGCCCGAGATCTTCCAGGCGCTGCGGTTCGGAGCCGTGCTCGAAAACGTGGTCTATGACGAGGACTCCCACCATGTGGACTTCCACGACACGAGCATCACGCAGAACACCCGCGGGGCCTATCCGATCGAATTCATCCGCAACGCGAAGATCCCCTGCGTGGCCGGCCACCCGACCGACGTGATCTTCCTCACGTGTGACGCGTTCGGCATCCTGCCCCCCGTCAGCCGCCTCACGCCGGCCCAGGCGATGTATCACTTCATCAGCGGCTACACGGCGAAGGTGGCCGGCACGGAGATGGGCGTGACCGAGCCGCAGGCGACCTTCTCCCCTTGCTTCGGCGGCCCGTTTCTCGTCTGGCATCCGATGAAGTACGCCGGACTGCTCGCCGAGAAGATCACGAAGCATGGCGTGAGCGTGTGGCTCGTGAACACCGGCTGGAGCGGCGGTGCCTATGGCATCGGCAAGCGGATGAAGCTGCCGCTCACGCGGGCGATCATCGACGCGATCCACTCCGGCACGCTGCGCGGGGCACCCGTGACGCCCGATCCGGTGTTCGGGATCGGGGTCGTGACCGCCTGCCCGGGCGTGCCGGCCGACGTGCTCGTGCCGAAGCGGACGTGGCACGACTCGAACGCCTATGACGCGACGGCCGCGAAGCTGGCCGGCCTGTTCACCGACAATTTCCGCCAGTACCGCGACCAGGTCGCTCCCGATGTCGCCGCCGCCGGACCACGGACGTAGCCACCTGCTCCGGGCCGCCTCACCCCGCTGCCCGAGCCTGCCCCGCTGCCCGAGCCTGCCCAGTTCGCCCTCTGGTCGCCCCTCCGCGACTGCCGCCCGCGACTGAACTTGCGGATCGCTGTCGGACGCTGATAGTTCCCCGCCGGTCGGCGGAGACCGCGTCGACTTCCCCCCGCAGGAGCCAGCCCTGATGCGCGTCGTGATCACCGGAGGCTGCGGCTTCGTCGGCTCCGCCCTGGCGCGGCGGCTCGTCGAATGGCTGCCCGCCGTCCGGGTGACGGTGTTCGACAACCTCCGCCGCGCCGGCGCCGAAACCAACCGCGGCGGGCTGCGATCGCTCGGCATCGCCGTCGTCCATGGCGATGCCCGCTGCCGCTCCGACGTGGATGCCCTGCCCGCATGCGACTGGCTCATCGACGCGGCCGCGGAGCCGAGCGTGCTGGCCGGCACGACGGCGGCCGGCGGCGGCGGCACGACCTCGCGGCAGCTCGTGGAGCACAACCTCTGGGGCACGGTGAACCTGCTCGAAGCGGCCGCGGAACGACGCTCCGGCTTCGTGATGCTGAGCACGAGCCGCGTCTATGCGATCGAACCACTCGCCCGGCTGCCGCTCGTCGAGTCGGGCGGCGCGTTCCGGCTCGATGCCACCGCGCCGCTGCCCGTCGGCGCGGGGCCGGCGGGCATCGGCGAGGCCTTTTCGACGGCCGGTCCGGTCTCGCTCTACGGGGCCACCAAGCTCGCCTCGGAGGCACTGGCGATCGAGTACGCCACCCAGGCCGGCACGCCGCTCGTCATCAATCGCTGCGGCGTGATGGCCGGCGGCGGGCAGTTCGGCCGTGCCGACCAGGGAATCTTTTCCTGGTGGATCCACTGCTGGGCCGCGCGACGGCCGCTCCGCTCCATCGGGTTCGGCGGTCGGGGCCTGCAGGTTCGCGACTGCCTCCACCCCGACGACCTCGCGCGGCTGATCCACGCGCAGCTGCTCACGACGGAGCCGGGTCCGCGGCCGATCATCAACGTGTCGGGGGGCATCGCCTCGGCCACCTCGCTTGCCGAGCTGTCGGCCTGGTGCGCCGACCGGTTCGGGCCCCACGACGTCGCCGCCGACCCCGCGCCGCGGCCCAACGACATTCCCTGGCTCGTACTCGACCACGCCCGCGCCTCGCAGACCCATGCCTGGCATCCCGCCCGCGACCGATTCACCATCTTCGAGGAGATCGCCGCCCATGCCGAAGCCCACCCCGACTGGCTCGACCGCGTCGCCTGCTGAGCCGCCGGCCGCCGTGCCCCTCGCAGCCGACACCACCCCGCTGCGGCGGCTGGCCGTCGTGATCCCGGCCCGTGACGAGGCGGGCTGCATCGCCTCGACCGTCGAACACCTGCATCTCGAACTGCGACTCGCGGGCATCGAGCACGAGATCATCGTCGTGGACGACGGCAGCACCGACGGAACGTGGGACATCCTGCACGACGTGGCGGCCCGCATTCCGGCTCTCGCCCCGGTGCGCAACGAGGGGCTGCATGGCTTCGGCCGGGCGATCCAGCGCGGGCTCGACGCCCTGACGGCCGATGCGGTCGTGATCATGATGGCCGACGAGAGCGACGACTGCCGCGACGTCGTCCGCTACTGGCGAAAGCTCCAGGAGGGTCACGACTGCGTGTTCGGCAGCCGATTCGTCAAGGGCGGCGGCGTGATCGACTATCCGCGGCTGAAATACGTGCTCAACCGCTGGGCCAACCTCTTCATCCGCCTCGTTTTCGGCATCGGCCTCAACGATACGACCAACGCCTTCAAGGCCTATCGCCGCGAGGTGATCGAGGGCTGCCGGCCGTTCCTCGCCCCCCACTTCAACCTCACGGTCGAACTGCCGCTCAAGGCCATCGTGCGGGGCTACTCCTGGACCACCATCCCGATCACCTGGCGCAACCGCCGTACCGGCGTCGCCAAGCTCAAGATCGGCGAGATGGGGAGCCGCTATTTCTTCATCGTGGCCTACGTCTGGCTGGAAAAATATTTCAGCCGCGGCGATTATCGGCGGCAGCCGGCCGCTCCCGCCGCCGGCTTGCCACCGCATCAACGGGCCGCCTGACGACCGGAGCACCGCGATGTCACCCGCCGATCTCCCGCTCGAACTCGACGTCGAAGACGTGCAGGCCCTGCGGGCCGCGGGCACGCCCTTTCTCCTCCTCGACTGCCGCGAACCCGACGAGCACGCCACGGCGAGCCTCCCCGGCGCCCTGCTCATCCCGATGCGGGAGATCGCCGAGCGGCTGGCGACGCTCGAACCGCATCGTGAGGGCCGGATCGTCGTCCACTGCCACCACGGCGGCCGCAGCCTGCGGGTGACGCAGTTCCTCCGCCAGCGCGGCTTCGCGCATGCCCAAAACATGGCCGGCGGCATCGACGCCTGGTCGCTGCGAATCGACCCCTCCGTGCCCCGTTATTAGCTCTCTCCTCGAGGCCCGCCCGATGCCGTTCTGCGACGACTCGTTTCTGCTCGCCACCGCCACCGGAGCCGATCTCTACCACCGCGTGGCGGCGCGGCAGCCGATCGTCGATTACCACTGCCACCTGAGCCCCCGCGACATCGCCGAGGACCGGCGGTTCGAGGATCTCCACGCGGTCTGGCTGGAGGGGGATCACTACAAGTGGCGGGCGATGCGGGCCGATGGCGTGGCGGAGGACCTGATCACCGGCACGGCAGCGCCGCGAGACAAGTTTCTGGCCTGGGCGGCGACGGTGCCGCACACGCTCCGCAATCCGCTCTTTCACTGGACGCACCTGGAACTGCGGCGGCACTTCGGCATCGACGACCTGCTCGAGCCCGCCTCGGCGCCGCGAATCTGGGACGAGGCCAACCGCCAACTCGCGACCGGCGATCTGACGGCTCGCGGCATCCTGCGGAGAATGCGCGTCGAGGTGGTGGGCACCACCGACGACCCGGCCGACGGCCTCGAGTGGCATGCGGCGATCGGCCGTTCGGACTGCCGCACCCGCGTGGTGCCGACGTTCCGTCCCGACGCCGCGCTGAAGGTGCATCGGCCCGACATGCTCGGCCGCTGGGTCCGCCGGCTCTCCGACGCCGCAGGGAGCGGGGCCGACACATTCGCCGGCCTCCAGGCCGCGCTCGAAAAGCGACACGACGCCTTCGCCGCCGCCGGCTGCCGCGCGACCGATCACGGCATCGAATACCTGGCCGAGACCGACTGCACCGATAACGAGGCCCGCACGATCTGGGAGCAGGCGCTCGCCGGCACGGCGGCATCCCGCGCGGAGGCGGAGCAATTCACCGTCTGGCTGATGCGATTCGTGGCCCGGCTCAATCATGCCAAGGGCTGGGTGACGCAGCTGCATCTCGGCCCCTTCCGCGATCCCAACCCGCTCCTGGCGGCACGACTCGGGGCCGACGCCGGCTGCGACACGATCGGCGATGCCCGGCAAGGGCCGGGTCTCGTGCGGTTCCTCGCGGGGCTCGCCCGCGACGACACCCTCGGCCGCACGATCCTCTACAACATCAATCCGTCCGACAACGCCCTGTTCGCCGCCCTGCCCGGCTCGTTCCAGGACGGCGTCACGCCCGGCAAGATCCAGTGGGGCAGCGGCTGGTGGTTCATGGACCAGGAGCGGGGCATGCGGGATCAGATGAACATGCTCTCCGACCTGGGCCTGGTCTCCCGGTTCGTCGGCATGGTCACCGACTCGCGGTCGTTCCTCTCGTATCCGCGGCATGAGTACTTCCGCCGCATCCTCTGCGACCTCGTCGGTGCCGACGTCGCGTCCGGCCGGCTCCCGGATCGCCGCGACTGGCTCGACGGGCTCGTGACCGACGTCTGCGCCGCCAACGCCCGCCGCCTGTTCGGCTTCCCGGCCCCGGTCTGACGGGGATGCGTCATGCGATCCAGCCGCGGCGAACGAGCCACGTCTTGAGGAGATGGACGCTGCCGAGATACGCAGCGGCCGTCGCGATCAGGAACGGCCAGTAGGCAGCCGGGAGCGGCGCGAAGCCGAAGGCCCCGGCCAGCGGCGACTGCACGAGCCAGATGCCGCCCGCGATCACCGCCGTCGTCGTCGCGGAAAGGGCGACGCTCGCCCGGCTCTCGACGAACGGAATCCGGTCGGTGCGGATCACGTGGATGACGAGCGACTGGGTCACGAGCGACTCCACGAACCAGCCGGTATGAAACACCGCGGCCCGGGCCGGCTCGTCGCAGCCGAAGGCGAACCAGAGCACCGCGAACGTGACGATGTCGAACACCGAACTGACGGGCCCCAGGCAGAGAATGAACCAGGCGATCTGCCCCGTCGCCCACGGTCGCGGGGCCGCCACCAGTTCGGCATCGACCTCGTCGCCCGGAATCGGCACCTGGGAGCAGTCGTAGAGCAGGTTCGTGGTGAGGATCTGGAGCGGCGTCATCGGCACGAACGGCAGGGCCACGCTCGCCACGAGCACGCTGAGCATGTTGCCGAAGGCGGAACTCGTGCCCATGCGCACGTACTTGATGATGTTGACGAACACCTTCCGTCCGGCCCGCACGCCCTCCTCGAGCACGCCCAGATCCTTCCCCAGCAGGATGCAGTCGGCACTCTCCCGCGCGATATCGACCGCGGTGTCGACCGAGATGCCGACGTCGGCCGCCCGCAGGGCCGGCGCGTCGTTGATGCCGTCGCCGAGGAAGCCCACCACGTGGCCGCGGCGACGGAGCAGCAGCACCACCCGTTCCTTCTGCGCGGGCGTGAGCCGGGCCATGAGCGTGGCGGACGCCGCGGCGGCCGCGAGCGCCTCGTCCCCCATCCGTTCGACCTCGTCGCCCACGAGCGGCTGTCCGACGCGAATGCCGACGTCGCGACAGATCTTCGCGGCGACGAGTTCGTTGTCGCCGGTGAGCACCTTCACGGCCACGCCCCCCGCCGCCAGCGCCTCGAGTGCCCCGCGGGCCGAATCCTTCGGCGGATCGAGAAACGCGAGATAGCCGCGAAGCACGAGGTCCCGCTCGTCGTCACGCCCATAGGACGGCTTGGCCGCGACGGCCCGATGGGCCACGGCCAGCACGCGAAACCCGTCCGCGGCCAGGGCATCCGCCTCTTTGAGCACGGCCCGCGGCAGGTCGTGGTCGATCGGCCGCACGACCCCGTCGATCTCGAAGGCCGTGCAGCGGGCATGCACGGCATCCACCGCCCCCTTGCAGAACAGCCGCGGGCCGCCATCGGGCCCGGCCACGACGACCGACATCACCCGCCTGGTGAAGTCGAACGGAATCTCGTCGAGCTTGGCATGGCCCACGGACGGATCCCGCCCCCGCAGCTCCTCGTGCTCGAGGACGGCCCGGTCCATCGCGCTGCGCAGGCCCGTCTGAAAATGGCTCACGAGCCAGCCGATCCGCAGCACCTCCTGATCCTCCCGCAGGAGCAGGTCGCAATGCCGTTCGAGGATGATGCGGTCGAGCGTCAGCGTGCCCGTCTTGTCGGTGCAGAGCACGTCCATCGCGCCGAGGTTCTGGATCGAGTCGAGGTGCTTCACGATCACCCGCGCCTTCGCCATCACCATCGCCCCGCGCGACAGACAGACCGCCACGATCATCGGCAGCATCTCGGGCGTGAGGCCGACGCCGACGGCCAAGCTGAAGAAGGCGGCCGTCGTGAGATCGTGCTTCGTGGCCAGGGTGAGCACGAACACGAGCGGAACGAGCACCGCGACGAACGCCACCAGGAGCCAGGTGAGCCGCTGCATGCCGATGTCGAAGGCCGTGGGGGCCTCGGGGGGCTCGAGCGATGCGGCGACGCTGCCGAGCAGCGTGTCGCGTCCCGTGGCGACGACGACCGCCGTCGCCGTGCCGCTCTCCACGTTCGATCCCAGCCAGCAGACGCTCGCCAGACCGAGCGGCGGCCGGCCTGTCGTGGGCTCGGCCGCCGCATGCTTCTCCACCGGAAACGACTCGCCGCTGAGCACGGCCTGCGACACGCTCAGATCCTTGCTCGCGACGAGCCGCACGTCCGCGGGCACCATGTCGCCGGCGGCGAGCTGCACGATGTCGCCGGGCACGAGGCGTTCGAGCGGCAGTTCCCGCGGCACGCCGTCGCGCACCGCGGTGGCGTGCACCCGCACGAGGTCGCGGAGCGCCTCCGCGGCCCGGCCGGCCCGCGACTCCTGCACGAATCGCAGGCCGACGCCGACCAAGAGCATCACGAGCATGACTCCTGCCGACGTGCGATCGCCGCCGGCGACCGCCGCTCCGGCAAGCAGCGTCAACAGCACGACGAGCGGGTTGGCGACCGCCCGGCCGAGAAGTGCCAGCGGCCCCGCCCGCACGTGCTCGCTCACGACGTTGGGTCCGTCGGCCTCGAGCCGCCGGGCCGCGTCGTCCGCGGTGAGTCCGCCGACGGTCGTGCGGAGATCGGCGAGCACCTCGGCGGGCTCGGCGGCCGCGGCGGCGAGCATGCGGGAATGAACCCCCGGCAGCCGGGCAAGGAGGTGCCTCGGGCCGAGGAGGTGCCTAGTGACGATTGGAACGTCCGATCATGCGGTAAGCCCGAGAAGCCCGGAGCGGAAGCGATGAAAACGTGCGTGACGGCACGAGTCGCAGCTGAATACAATCATAGGACCGACCGGGAAGCATAGGCCCGACCGGGAAGGACTGGTCTGACACGCCTTGGCTTCCACGCCCGCCATGACCGCTCACGTTCGCGGCAGTGCTTCCCCGCAACGTGGCGCCGCATCGCTGTTTCGCCGGCTCGTCGTGCCGGTGGTGGGGCTCGTGCTGGCCGCCGTGCTCGCCAACGTGGCGTTCGCCGCCTGGCTGGCGGCGCGACAGGCGGCCGAGCGGGCCGAGGCGGGCAGGGCGCAGGTCGCCCGAGCCCTGGCATCGTCTCGGGTGACGCTCACGCAGCCGGTGCTCGACACGCTCGAGCAGCTCACCGGCAGCCACTTCCTCATCTGGGATCCGGCCGCCCGTGTTGCCGGCCTGACGACCCTGCCGCCGGACACCCTGCCGGCGGACACCGCCGCATCGCTGGCCGATGCGGTCGGCGACGTGACAGTGCTCGCGGGCCGACGCTATCGGATCGGCCGCGTGCGCAGCGGCGGCGTGCGGCCCGAGACGGTGCTCATGCTCGTGCCCGAACGGTCGGTCATCCACGCGACACTGGAGGCGGCGTGGCCGCTCGTGGCTGCGGCCGCCGCCACGCTCGCGGTGTTCGTGCCCCTCGCGCTGGCGGCACTCCGCACGACGCTCGTCGCCGGCGAGCGGCAGCGGCTCCTCGGCCAGCTCGCCGCCGGCTTCGCGCACGAACTGCGAAACGCCGTCACCGGCGCCCGGCTCGCGATCGACCTGCATCGGCGCCGCTGTGATGCCCACCGCACCGGCACGGCCACGGGCGACGACAGCCTCGCGGTGGCCACCCGGCAGCTCGACATCGTCGAGGCGGAGATCCGGGGGCTCCTGGCACTCGGCCGGGGTCCACGGACGGCGGCCGAACCCATCGATCTCGACGGCCTCGTCGACGACGTCCGCGAGCTGACCGCAGCCCGGGCCGGACATGCCGGCGTGACACTCGACCGCGGCCCGCGCACGCCCATCACCATGCCCGCCCGGCGCGATTCGCTCCGCGCCGCCCTCGTCAATCTCGTGCTCAATGCGATCGATGCCGCGGGTCGCGGCGGGGCGGTGCGGCTCGACGTCGTCGCGGCACCCGACTCCGTGTCCCTCGTCGTCGCCGACACCGGGCCCGGTCCGCCGCCGGCACTGGCCGCCACGATCCACGAGCCGTTCGTGACGGGCAAGCCGGAGGGGGTCGGCCTCGGCCTCGCGGTGGCGCAGGCCGTGGCCGGTGAACACGGCGGCACGCTCGCGTGGACCCGCCACGGCGACCGCACCCGGTTTGCGATCCGGCTGCCGCGGCCCGGGCCGACGCCATCCTCCGCCCACTCCCGCCCCGTCTGAAACCGTCGCCCGGCATCCCCTCCCGTTCCATGAGCCACATTCTCATCGTTGACGACGAGCACGCGATCGGCTGGAGCCTGCGCGAACTGCTCTCCGACGACGGCCACGAGGTCGCGATCGCGGCGGATGCCGAGACGGCCCTCGCCGCCTGCGCGCTCCGCCACCCCGACGCGATCCTGCTGGACGTGCGACTCGGTTCCCAGGACGGCCTGGCGACGCTGCCGGCCATGCGGTCGGTCGCCGGCGACGTGCCCGTCGTCGTGATGACCGCGTTCGGCGACCTCGACACGGCGGTGCGGGCGGTGCAGGCGGGCGCCGTGGACTACCTGCTCAAGCCGTTCGACCTCGCGAAGGTTTCGACGTTGATGGCCCGCGTCCTCGCCGACCGGGCCGCACCGGTCGCCGCACGCGAGCCGGCGGTCCCGCCGGCCCCCGGCCAGATCGTCGGCTCCTCGCCGCCGATGCAGGACGTGTTCAAGCAGATCGCGCTCGTCGCTCCCACCGACCTGCCGGTGCTCGTCACCGGCGACACGGGCACGGGCAAGGAACTGGCGGCCCGCGCGATCCATGCCCACGGCCCGCGTCGTGCCGGTCCGTTCGTGGCCACGAACCTGGCCGCACTCGCGCCGGGCGTCGTGGAGAGCGAACTCTTCGGCCACGTGCGCGGCGCGTTCACGGGGGCCGCCGCCGACCGGCCCGGACTCTTCGACATGGCTGCCGGGGGCACGCTCTTGCTCGACGAGATCGGCGAGGCACCGGCCGACGTGCAGGCCAAGCTGCTGCGGGTGCTCGAGACGCGAGAAGTGACGCCCGTGGGATCGGCCGTCGGCCATGCGGTCGATGTCCGCGTGATCGCGGCCACGAACCGTGATCTCGCCGCAGCCTGCGCCGCCGGCTCGTTTCGCGCCGACCTCCACCATCGGCTGCGCGGCTTCCCGATCACGATGCCGGCGCTGGCCGAGCGGCCCTCCGACATCGAGCCGCTCGCCCGCTACTTTCTCGCCGCCTTCATCGCCCGCCACGGCGGCGCGCCCCGCGGCGAGCTGCTGTCGCCCGAGTGTCTCGAGGCGCTCGAGAAGCGGCCGTGGCCGGGCAACGTCCGCGAGCTGAGGCAGGCGATCGAGTATGCGGCGGTGCAGGCCCGCGGCGGCGTGCTGCGGCCCGAGCACCTGCCGGCACCGGTGGCCGATGCCGGTGCGACGGGCAACACGCCGATCGACGTGACCGCCGCGGCGGTCACGGCCGCCATCAAGGCCTGGTCGGCGGCCGCCCGGCTGGCGTTCGGCGACCTGCCCGAGCCCGATCTCCATCGCCGGGCCGTGGATCTGCTCGACGCCACGCTCGTGCGCGAGACGCTCGCCCACTGCGGCGGCAATCGCACCGCCGCCGCGAAGCTGCTCGGCCTCGACCGGGCCACGCTCCGCACCCGCCTGCGGCTCCTCGACCTCGACGAGTGACCACCCCGAGCGGTGGACGGCGCACCGCGGTGGGGGATTTTTCGCCACTCTCCGCCGGGCCGGCGGGCCGCGAACCGCACGAAATCCGCCTCTCCGTTGCCCCCTGAATCCGGCATGGAGTTTGCTTCCACGCACCATGACAGCCGGTTCCCGTCCCCGCGAGCACGCGCCTCATGCCGTTCCCGAATCGCCATCCGAATCCATCCGATCTTCCAGCCGACGAGTTTCTGCTGAGCGATGGCGCGGAGCGGGTCGATGCCGACGACTCCGTCGAGGACACCTGGATCGACTCCGACGAGGATGGCTCGGCGGTCGAGCATGCGATGCTCACGATGCACGCGCGGCTTCGTGGCTGGTTGTCGGACAACCCGAATGGTTTCACCCTCGTGGAACTGCTCGTGGTGATCGCGATCATCGCCACGCTGATCGGCCTGCTCCTGCCGGCGGTGCAGAGCGCACGGGAGTCGGCCCGGCGGTCGTCGTGCGCGAACAACCTCCGACAACTCCCGCTCGCGTTCCAGAATTACGAGAGCGCGCGCAAGGTGCTGCCTCCCCTGATGCGGCGGTACGGCGACGACAAATTGACGCCCCAGGCGGCCGGCTGCGAGCCCACCATGGCTTTTCGAAGCTGGTCTGCCGACGTGCTCCCCTACCTCGAAGAGACGGCCGTCATGAGTGGCTACGACCTGTCGAACAATTGGTGGTCCAATGCGACCATAGCCAATCCCCAAGGAGGTACGGCGAACGTGCTCGATACTCCTGTCGACGGCAACCGGGCCTTGGTCCGCACGCAGTTTCCCGTCCTGCAGTGCCCTTCGACTCCCGTTCCCAATCGAATCCAGGACAAGATTGAAACCGCCGCTTCCAACAAGCCGCGGAAGACCGGCGCCTGCGGCGACTACTTCCTGGTGGCCGGGACGGGCACGAATTTCAAGAACTTGTCGGCACTATCCGACTGGCCCACGTTCGCGTTGCCGGGAGCGACCGAGCAGTGGAGCGGTTGCGACAATTCCAAGGTCAACTCAGCCGTCAACCGCCCCCGTAACTCGCTCGCGAAAATCACGGACGGGCTCTCGAAGACGATCCTGCTCGCGGAATGTGCCGGCCGCGAGGACGTGTGGCGGGCCGGGCAGCGGACCCCGGCGAACGCGGATAACACCTCGGGAAACACCGCCTGCGCCAGGGCCCAGGGGGGCGCCTGGGCGACGAACGACAACCCGCATGGCTTCGGCGAAAAGAACAGGGAATGGTGTTTTCAGACACCGATTCCGCCGGAACTCTTCCGCGTCAACGGCTCGAACGAGTCGGGCTGGCTCATGTACGCCTTCCACACCGGCGGGGCGAACATCGCGATGTGCGACGGATCGGTGCGGTTCGTGGGCGAGGACACGTCGGTGCAGGTGCTCGGACAGCTCGCGACCCGGGCCGGCGGCGAGGCCGTTTCGCTCGACTGACACCGGCTGCTTTCCTCCAATCCAGGCCAGTCGTAGACTGCCTCGCACGTGCGATCGGCGGCGCCGACACGTTCAATTCCCCCCACGAAAGGCCCAGCATGGACATCCTCGGCGAGATCTTGAAGCAGGTGCTCGAAGGCGCGGCGCAGCAACAGCAGGCGCCGCAGCGGGCCCCCCAGCCCCAGCAGCGGCCGGCCCAGCCGCCCGCGGGCATGCCGTCCCCCAGCGACCTCACCGACATCCTCGGCCAGATCTTCGGCGGCGGCAGCGCGCAGAAGCTGCCCGACGTGGTGAAGCAGTTCGAGGAGAAAGGGATGCGGGACCAGGTCGACTCGTGGGTCCGCACCGGTCCCAACAAGCCGGTCGATCGCCGGCAGATCGAGGATGTCTTCGGTCAGCGTGAACTCGACGATCTCGCCCGCAACAAGGGCATCGATCGGGATCAGCTCGCCGAAGTGCTCAGCCGCTACATCCCCAAGATCATCGACGAATTGACCCCGCAAGGTCAGCTGCCGGGCCGCCGCTAGAGCGGATTCAAGGTAGCTGGAGCGACGACTTGGCAAACCGGGGGACGTAGGCGAGGGGTCGGCGAACGCTCGAGGAGCATTGGGCCGCTGCGGCCCACGCGACGAGACTTTTGCCGCCCCGAAGCCGCCGCTACACCAAAGCCGAACCGGGTCTAGTCGCCAGGTATACTTCGGGGAGACCGCCGGCCGCCGGCGGTCTCCCTCGAGGAGCCGGGCGGGTCATGCAGCGACATCTCCGCTCGTGGATTTTCCGCGCGACGCTGCTCGTGGCCGGAGCGGCGAGCGCCGGGACTTCCGCCGGCGACCCGCGGCCCACGGCGGATCTCTCGGCGGGAACGCCGCCCACCGAAGAGCGACGCCCCTCGCGTCGCGCCCTCCGCCGCGCGGCCCGGCGGGGGATCCCGGTCGAGGGCGAGCCGCAGCCGCGTGGCGGTTCTGGCCGGGCTCCGGCGCCGACGGTGACCCCGCGGGTCGAACTGACGGCGACGGCGAACGAGCCCCAAGGGGTGCCGATCTCCGTCGACGCGACACTCGGGTCTCCTTTCCGGCAGGAGCAGCCCACGGTGCACCGTGACCAGCCCTACGGCCCGACGGCCGACGCCCGAAGGCGATTCGACATCCATCTGCCGCCCGGCTGCACGGGGGGCGGTCTCCCGCTGGTCGTCTGGATTCCCGGCGACGAGTGGCAGGGCGGACCGCGCTCCGAGTGCCCCGTCACGTGGCTCGTGGATCACGGCTACGTCGTCGCGTGCGTCGGGTATCGCCCGGCGGAGACGGCGATCTTTCCGGCCCAGCTCGCCGACTGCCGCACCGCCCTCGCGACCCTCGTCGGCGATGCGGAGATCTGGGGCATCGATCCCGCCCGGGTCTGCGTGATGGGCGCCGGCGGCGGCGGCCAGCTCGCCGCGCTCGTCGGCAGTGCACGCGACGAACGACCGGCCCCCGCCGATGCCGACCCGTCCCCCGCCGTGGCCGCCGTCTGCGTCATCGCGGCGCCATCGCAACTGACCACGCTCGGTGCGAGCCACGACCGCGCCGCGTCGGCGGCCAGCCGGCTCGTGGGGGGGCCGCTCCCGGAACTGCGCGAGGCCGCGCTCGCGGCCAGTCCGCTGACATACGTCTCGCCGGCGGATCCGCCGACGCTCATCCTGCACGGCACCCGCGATGCGACGATTCCGGCCGAACAGTCCATGCGCCTCGACCGCGGGCTGGCCGCCGCGGGCGTCGACCACACGCTCGTGCTGCTCGACGCCGATCACGCGGTGCCGCTCGGGCCGGCGACACCCGCAGCCACCGCGCTGCTCGCGTTTCTCGACCGCGTGCTCGGCCCCGGACGTCCCGTCGAGCCCGCCGTCGCCGCGCCCTGACCCCGCGACGCTCTGCAGGATTTCCGCGCGGCGTCATATGACCGCGCCAGCCCGTGTGGCCGCGCCACACGATTCGCTCCGCCTGCTCCGCGGGCTTTATGCAGTCCACGCGACACGCCGCCGATACCTTCCTACGTGCCGGAACGAGTCGCTCGTCCGTGCTGCGGCGGCCTTCTCCGCCGGTTCCGTGCCGTCATCGCATCATCCATCATTCACAGCCTCGCGCCCGGAGTCTCCACGCGCCATGCCCTCACGTCGACCCAAGCCGTCTTCCGCCGTCCAGAACCCGCTCGAGACCTACCTGCGCGAGATCAACGAGACGTCGCTGCTCTCCGCCGACGACGAGAAGCGGCTGGCGCGGGCCATCGCCGACGGTGACGCCTCCGCCCGCGACCACATGGTGCGGGCGAACCTGCGGCTCGTGGTCAACATCGCCCGTGGCTACGCCAACCGCGGCCTGCCACTGCCGGACCTCATCGAGGAGGGCAACCTCGGCCTGCTCCGCGCCGTGGAGGGTTTCGACCCCGACATCGGCACCCGGTTCAGCACCTACGCGAGCTACTGGATCAAGCAGTCGATCAAGCGGGCGCTGATCAATTCGGGCAAGGCGATCCGGATCCCGGCCTACATGGTGGAACTGCTCTCGAAATGGCGGCGGGCCACGGCCCGGCTCACCGACGCCCTCGGCCGCGTGCCGACGCCCGAGGAGGTGGCCCGCAGCCTCGGCCTCGCCCGCAAGAAACTCCCGATCATCAAGAAGGCGATCCACGTGCACCAGGCGGCACCGCAGACGGAACAGACCGAGGGGAGCTGGTCGCTCGGCGAACTCATCCGCGACGAGAACGCGAAGTGTCCGGCGGAGGTGCTGCTCGACGCCGACACGCTGCGGCACGTCATGCGGCGGATTGATACGCTCGACGAGCGGGCGGCGACGATCATCCGGCTCCGGTTCGGCCTCGGCGGGGCCGAGCCGATGACGCTCAAGGAGATCGGCGGCGTGCTCGGCCTGACGCGGGAACGGGTGCGGCAGATCGAGGCGGAGACGCTCGCCACGCTGGCCGCGGAAATCGACGGCGCCCCGCGGGCCACGATCCGGCTGCGGCAGGGGGCCTGACCGCGCACTGCCCCACACGTTTGCCCGCAGGAGTCATGCGATGGATCTCGCCTCCCACATCCGCCCGATCCCCGACTTTCCCAAGCCGGGCATCCTGTTTCGCGACATCACCCCGCTGCTCGCCGACGCCGCGGCGTTCGCGGAGGCGATCGGGCGGATGGCGGAGCCGTGGCGCGAGGCGGACCTCGATGCCATCGCGGCGGTCGAGGCCCGCGGCTTCCTGTTCGCCGGCCCGCTCGCCCTCGCGCTCGACATCGGCGTGATCCCGGTGCGGAAGCCGGGCAAGCTGCCCGCGCGGACGATCAGCCACGAGTATGAACTCGAGTACGGCCGCGACCGGCTGGAGATGCACGCCGGCGTGCTCCGGGCCGGCGCGCGGGTGCTCGTGGTGGACGACGTGCTCGCCACGGGGGGCACGGCGGCTGCGTGCATGCGACTCGTCGAGGCGGGGGGTGGCGTCGTGGCGGGGGCGGCCTTCCTCGTCGAGATCGGTCCGCTCGGCGGCCGCGAGCGGCTCGCGCCGCAGCGTGTGGAGAGCGTGCTCGTATACTGACGCCATGGCACGTTCCCGGGTCGTCGTCGCGATGTCGGGAGGCGTCGATTCGAGCGTGGCGGCGGCCCTGCTCGTCGAGCAGGGCCACGAGTGCGTCGGCGTGTTCATGCGGCAGGGCCGGCCGGAAGAAGCCCAGGGCGGGCTGCCGATCGTGGAGCCCGCGCGGGCCGGCCATCAGGGCTGCTGCAGCGTGGCCGATGCGGTCGATGCCCGCCGGGTGGCCGACCGCCTGGGGATTCCACTCTATCCGCTCGACCTGACGGCCGACTTCGGCAGGATCATCGACTACTTCGCGATTGAATACGGCCGCGGGCGGACACCGAACCCGTGCGTGCGGTGCAACTCGTGGCTCAAGTTCGGCCGGCTGTTCGACCATGCCGACGCGATCGGCGCGACCCACGTGGCGACGGGTCATTACGCGCGGCTGGCCGGCGACGAATCGGGGACGCCCCGACTTCTGCGCGGACTCGAACGGGCCCGCGACCAGTCGTACGTGCTCTTCGAGGTGGCCCGCGGCCGGCTCGCGCGGATGCTCCTGCCGGTCGGTGGCCTGCCGAAGGCGGAGGTCCGGGCGCGGGCCGCGGAACTGGGACTCGACACCGCCGACAAGCCCGACAGCCAGGAGATCTGCTTCGTCGCGCCGGGCCGGCATGCGGCCCTCGTCGGCCGTCGCCTCGGCGGCTCGCGGGCCGGCGAGATCGTCGAGCTGAGCGGCCGCGTGCTCGGGCGGCATCCGGGCATCGAATACTTCACGGTCGGCCAGCGGGAAGGGCTCGGCATCGCGACGGGCGAACGGCTCTACGTGATCCGGATCGAGGCCGAGTCCTGCCGCGTGGTCGTGGGGCCGCGGGACGCCGTTCCGGAGCAGGAGCTCGTGGCCGCCGACGCCACGTGGATCGGCACTCCACCCACCGCCCCTTTCGGGTGCCTCGTGCAATGCCGCGCCCAGCGGCCGGCGGCCCCGGCCGTCGTCACGCCGCTCCCCGGCAGCCGCTTCAGGGCCCGGTTTACGGGCGGTCCCGACGCCTCCCCCGGCGCGATCTCCCCGGGCCAGCCCGCCGTCTGCTACCGCGGCGACGAACTCCTCGGCGGTGGCTGGATCGAAGGGTAAGAACACGCCGGCTCCCCGAGCCGGCGCCCACAGGCTGAGCAGGGAGGCGAGGGGGTCGGTGCAAGCTCGAGGAGCATTTGGACCGAGTCTGCGAGGTCCCGCGACGAGACTTGTACCGCCCCCGAGCCGGTGTCTCTCGGTTTGG
>Ga0214917_10001362_pt1 | contig 31336 bp, 29 predicted proteins | sample LL_1208_BB_MetaG_FD_177983 | JGI IMG/M metagenome (GOLD analysis project Ga0214917, IMG submission 177983) | Freshwater microbial communities from Lake Lanier, Atlanta, Georgia, United States - LL_1208_BB | ecosystem: Environmental > Aquatic > Freshwater > Lake | place: USA: Georgia | collected... | reverse complement strand
TCCATGAAGAGGCGACCGACTTTCTTTTGCGCGAAAGAAGAATCAAGGGGATCTGTGTTGATACTCTCTCGTTGGATTACGGTCCTGCTCCCGACTTTCCCGTGCACTGCCAATGGCTGGGAGCCGGTCATTGGGGAATGGAGTGTGTGGCCCGTCTGGATCAGCTTCCTGCCAAAGGTGCCTTTCTGATTGCAGGGGGGCCGATGATTGCCGGATGTTCCGGCGGTCCTTCGCGGGTGTTGGCCCTTGTCTAGACACCTGGTGGTTTAAAACATTCCCAGTCTCGATATTTAGAATTGCGAGAAATATAACGAGAAATCCCGAAACAACCCACGTTGAGGCATTAAGATGATAGGGAGCTTTTGGTGCGGACTTTGAGGGAGATAAGGCCCGTTAGAATCATCAGAAGGGCAATCACTCCCGAGGCGGTAAAGCGCCCTTGATTCAGGCCTCCGTGATCCAGGGGTTTGTCGAGGAAATCGCCTAGCACAGCTCCCAGAGGTCGGGTGAGGATGAACGCAGACCAAAAAAGGAGGGTTCGGGAAAGCGAGGTTTTGATGTACAGAAGGGTGAGGAGGAGGAGTGCGGATCCGAAGATTCCGATGCTGCCTAGGTATCCGTAGTTAAGGGTATCTGCCGTCCAGTCTCCCAACGCTGTCCCAAGGGTCTGGGAAAACATGATGGTCGTCCAATAGAAGGCTTCGGTTTTGGGATTGCTGACTTGATCCACTGCGACCGTCCCCGTGTTCATCCTCCATATCCAAAGGGAGCTGAGGAGAAGGACCAGCAAGATACTGGTCCCTCCCGTGTAACCCAATCCGATCGAGCGTGTGAAGAAGTCCGCAAGGGTCGTGCCGACGGTTGTTGTGGCGATAATCGTGATCCAGTAAATCAAAGGATGAAAAGATCTGGAGCGAATTTGAAAATATACGGTTGTCACAAAAACAACGGCGAAGATCCCGGTGCTGGTAAGGTATCCAAGGTTCAGGGACATGGAGAAAGCATCGCCCCCGGTTTCTCCCAAGGTCGTGGCCAGAATCTTTAAAACCCAAAAGCCAAAGGTAATAGCCGGAACTTTTGAAAGAGGGTTATGGCTTGCTTTTGGAGCGTTCATCCAAGAATGGTTCAGTTATCCATATCAAAGTCTGGCGTTGAAGTCGCCAGGGATTTTTATTTGGATATGCGCGATGGGTGATATGCGAAAAGCCCCCTAAAGTAGGGCGAATTCATTCTTGTCGTGATTGGAGAGTGAGCCTCATAGTCGTGATATGAAGAAGCTCCTACCCCTCCTCTGCCCGGTTTTCCTTGCGACGGTTTCTGCTCAGACACCGCCACCTGCACCTGCGCCGGCTCCACCACAAGGCCCGATCATCACCTGGGCGGATGCCAATGATCAGGACTATTATGGTTATAACGGTTACTACTATGGGGGCGGGTACTATGGGTACGGGGGTGGATACGCGGGAAGGGGGAGGGATTGGAATAACTACTCGGATGGACGTTATGAGAGCCGAGGCAATCATCGTGGAGCAGATCGGGCCCGCGGAGGCGGCGGGCGAGGGGGAGGGCGTCGCTAACGGGTTGCCTCGGGCACACGAAACTCCTTTTTGAGAATTTCCTGAAGTTCACTCATTGCGGCGGTTAATTCGTTCGCAAGTTTTGTGGACGGGGAGTTCGCAACCGCCACGGCACAACGCTGGGCAAGGCCACGGGAGGGGTTGGTTTCGGTAATTCGATCGATCATCGTTTCGATCTTGGCGATCCGTTGTCGGGTGGTTTGGATGATTTTCCTGGACTCGGATTCGGAGGTTTCACCGGAGGAGATTCGGCGGATTTGTTGGCACTCAAAGATTCGGCAACGTTGGGGACGATTCTTGTAGATGCAGCATCCTTGATTCTGGTGGGCAGGGCATGGCTGACGCAGGGTGGTAACCCCATTTTTTCTCCTTAGCGCTAGGCCAAGGGACGTGAGACTCCTGGGTAGCTCCCCCGGTTGGAGTGTGACAGAGTAGAAAAGAGTCCCATCGCAACACATCCCGCATTCGGCACACAGGGAGCGAGTAATTTCAGAAGAGGGAGAATTCACCCGATAAAGTTACAGCAAAAAGCCGGTGCAAACGATTCCGTCTGCACCGACTGATGGATCCCTATTTCATTAATGCAAAAGTATATCCACGTCCCCTCCTGTCAACCACCTCTGACCCCACTTTTGAAAAAGTGCCTTGTATCCTAATGATAATCAATTACTTGCAATACCTCTGACCCCATAGAAGTAATTGAGGATTAGGGATTTAGAGGTGCTATTTTTGGGGTTGGCGAAGTTGATCGCCTAGAAAGTTCAAAATGAGGAGGGTCGAGGTAAGGAGGAGGGCTGGGAATAGAGTGCACCACCATGGTGTTTCAATTGGATTGAGAAGTGCGGCCCCGTCAGCCAGCAGTGTGCCCCAGCTGGCGAGCGGGGCTTGAACGCCAAGGCCCAAGAAGCTGAGGAAGGACTCCTCCAGAATGACTGCCGGTAGCGCCAAAGTGAGGTAGGTAAGGACGATGGGAAAAACTTGCGGCAAAATCTGGCGGAACAATATGGTGGGGGTGGATTGACCCATCAATCGCGCGGAAAGCACAAATGGACGCTCCTTGATCGAGAGGACCTGGGTACGAACGATCCTGGCCAAGGTCAACCACTCGACAAGGCCCAAGCCAACAAAAAGGAGGAGAAGGCGGGCATGGGGTGCAAGGGAGGAGAGAAAAGTTCCATCAAGCAGGGTTTTCAGCTTCAGGTCAAAAAGTGTGATCAAAACAATGACCAGAACAATCCTGGGAAGGGCGTAAAGAATATCAACAAGGCGCATCATCGCCTCATCGGCTCTCCCGCCCCAATAGCCCGCGATCAGTCCGTATGTGACGCCGACGAAAAGAGAGACGCTCGCGCCGACGAATCCGACCAAAAGGGAAATCCGTCCCCCATAGAGAAGACGGGTCAGAAGATCCCTTCCGTGAAGGTCGGTTCCCAGCAGGTGATGGAGACTGGGAGGGGCAAGGCGAGCTGTCGAGACTTCGGAAACCGTATGTGGGCTGACCCAGGGGCCGACCAGTGAGGCTGCCACGATCAGACCGAGAGTAAGAAGCAAAAGGCGGACCTTCATGTTTCCATCCGAATCCGTGGATCGAGGAGAGCCGCAAGCCAGTCGGCGATCAGATTGAACAGGAGAAGAAGAAGGCAGTAGATCAGAACCACCCCCGACACCAGAAAGACATCGCGGTTAATCACTCCACTGACAAAGAACTGGCCGACGCCCGGAACCGCAAAAATCTCCTCAATGACCAAGCTTCCCGTGAGAATGCTGGCTGCGAGGGGGCCGGCATAGGCGACCAAAGGCAAAAGAGCTGGTCGAAGGGCATGGAGGAAAATCAACGATGGCTCAGAAACCCCTTTCGCACGCGCGGTCCGAACGAAATCAGTGCCTATGGTCTCCAGGAGGCCTGAACGGGTGAGGCGGGCACAAACCCCGACAAACGGTAGCGCGAGGCATAGGGCCGGCAGAACCAGCTGACTGGGAGTACCCCAACCTGCGGGCGGAAAGAGGGGAATCCCGAAGGAGAAAAAGAGGACGGCAACAGGGGCCAAGACAAAGGTTGGAATGGAAAGAGTGAGCAGAGCAAAACCGTTCAGCCACCGGCCGGTGCCGCCACCTTGTCGCGCGGCGGCAAAAGCCCCGAGCGGAATCCCAACAGCCAAGGCGAGGACAAAGGAGATCGATCCAAGGAGGAGAGAACGTGGTAAAGACTGTTGAATAATTTCCACCACCGTTCGACCCCGGAACTTGAGAGATTCCCCAAGGTCGCCTTGGAGGACATTGTGGAGGTAGAGCATGAGCTGCTGGGGTAAAGAGCCACCCAGCCCGAATTTGCTTTCCAACATCTGGCGTGTGGCAGGATCCAAGGCACGTTCGGATGTGAATGGAGAGCCGGGAGCCAGCCGAACCAGCAAAAAGCATGTTGCGAGCACGATCAGTGCCACGGGAAGGGAGGAGAGAAGTCGTCTCAGGAGAAAAGAAATCATTTCTGGACTCTCCCTATTTCCGAAAACGGATGTTCATCGAGAAGGTTGGGATAAAGACCATCCCACTTGTCCGGATCAAACATCAGGCATCCGACAAAGTGGTAGATGGGAACGATGGGAAAAGCTTGGGTGACGAGGATGCTTTCCGCCTCCGCAAGAAGATTCAGGCGTTGCGAGAGGTTCGGTTCCGATAGGGCCCGGTTCAACAGAGAGTCGTACGTGGGGTCAGACCAACCGGTCCGGTTGTTGCCCCGTCCCGTCACGAAGCAGTCGAGGAAAGTGTTGGGGTCGTCGTAATCCCCGACCCAGCTGGAGCGGGCGATATCAAAGTCCAGATCATCCAGAGATCGCAGGTAAGTGGCCCACTCCTGGTTCCGAAGCTCGACCTCCACTCCAAGAACACGCTTCCACTGAGCCTGAATCTCCACCGCGATCTGCTCGTTCAGTTCCGATTTATTGTAAAGAAGTGAGACGCGCGGGAATCCGTGCCCCTCCGGATATCCGGCCATTCGAAGAAGACCTTGCGCGGTTGAGGGGTCGGAGGGCAGGCCTTCCGGGGGTCGATAGCCGGGAATCCCGCGAGGGGTCAGGGTTTGAGCGACCGGCTCATTTCCGCGCGTGATTTTTTCCACAATCGATTCCTTGTCGATCGCAAGGGCGAAGGCACGCCGAATGCGGACGTCCTGAAAGGGCGGTCGGGTCACATTGAACCGATAAAAGTAGGTTGCCAGAAGCGGACCGGGATGGAAATCCGGCCGACCCCGCAGATGGGGGAGAATGAGCGCGGGAATCAGACCTTTATCAAGAAGAAGGTCAGCCTGACCGGAGGAGTAGAGATTGAATGCGGTGCTCGCGCGGGAGACGGCCAGTGCATCGATGCGGGAAAGGCGAACCCGATCCGGAGTGTGATAGCGAGGGTTTTTCTCCAGCGATACGCGGTCGTTAATTTTCCAATCCATCAGACGATATGTGCCATTGCCCACCCAGGTTTCCGGTTGCGTCCAACGATCACCGTATTTCTCCACGGTGGCCCTGTGAACCGGAAGATAGGTCGTGAAGGAGGTGAGGGATGGGAAATAGGGGGTGGGGTGGTCGAGGTGAACGACGAGGGTGAGGGGGTCGGGAGTTTCGATCCGGACCGATTCCGCTTTGGACTTTCCGGATTGAAACTCTTTTGCACCGGAGATTCCGAAAAGGATTTCGGAATACGGGGAGGCTGTTTTTGGGTCAAGCGCGCGCAGCCAGCTGAATCGAAAATCAGCGGAGGTGAGGGGATCCCCATTCGACCAGTGAAGGTTCGGACGCAGATGGAAGGTGTATGTTTTCCCGTCCTGGGAAACTTCCCACCTCTCGGCGCTTCCAGGGACGGGGCGACCGCGCGAATCTCGCCGGGTCAATCCTTCATACAGGGCACTGCAAAGTCGGCCCTCCAACTGCCCAGAAACGAGCGCGGGGTCGAGGGTTTGAGGTTCGGCCCCGTTGCAAATGACCAGATCAGCGCGGGGACGGGTTTGGCAGGCGGAGAGAAAAGAAAGGGCGAGAGTAAGGCCGGTCAGGCCGGGGATGCCCCGGCAAAGGGTCATTCGTGTTGTGCGGGCGCGGGGGCGGGGTCCGCTTGTTTCGCTGCAGATTCAGGTTTCGATGAAGGGGATGAGTTTGTGGAGACCGTGTTTGGAAGAATCGAGCCGTTGGTCAAGGTGACCGTGTTGGTGATGGTGGTCGTGGTGGATGATTTTGCGGCGGGTACGGGTTTACTCAGCTCCTCCTGAAGTTTTGTGCTCCCGGCCTGACGGTGGCTGTAAAGGAGTCCGAGAACCAGGGTCAGGAACATGAAAATTCCACCCAACCAGATGGTTCCTTTGGTGAGAACATCGGACGTTTGGGCGCCAAAGATCGAATCGGTGAAGTTCCCGCCGAAGGCGGCACCCAATCCCTCCGAACGGGGTTTTTGCATAAGGACAAGCAAGGTGAGCAGAATGCAAACCAGCAGGTTGATTCCCAAAAGGATGTAGATGGCCAGGTTAATCATGGTCGGATGCCCGAGTTGGTCGGACAGTTTCGATAATATCAAAAAAGGAGCGCGCGTCGAGACTTGCCCCGCCGACCAAGGCACCATCGATGTCGGGTTGGGACATCAGGTCGACCGCATTCTCGGGTTTGACACTGCCACCGTAAAGGATCCGGATGTCGGCACCCTTGGGTCCAAAACGCTTGACCAGAAGTTTGCGAATTTGGTGGTGAACGTCATTGGCCTGTTTTGGTGTGGCTACTTTGCCTGTTCCGATTGCCCAAACGGGTTCGTATGCGATGACGAGCTCATCGATTTGGTCCGGAGGAAAGGCTGCCAAGGATGCGTGGATTTGGGATTCGATCACCGCCTCCGTTTCGGTTGCCTCCCTTTGGGTCAGAGTCTCTCCCACACAAACAATCGGTCGCAGGTGGTAACTCACTGCGGCAACTGCTTTGGCGGCGACTTTTTCGTTTGTTTCGTTGTCATATTGACGGCGTTCGGAATGGCCCAGGATCACATACCGCACCCCAAATTCACGAAGCATGGGCCCTGAAATCTCGCCCGTAAAAGCCCCTTCCTTTGCCTGATGCATGGTTTGCGCGCCCAAGGTGAGAATGCTGTGCCGGCCAAGAGTCTCATGGGCGGCGGGAAGCGAGGTGAAGGGGGGGCAGACCACCAGGTCGGCATACGAAACCCGTTCAACCCGTTTCACGATATCCTGAATCAGGGAGCGGGTGTCGGATGCGGTCCGATGCATCTTCCAATTTCCTGCGACCAGGGGACGCCTTGGGTTAGGCAAATCTTTTTTCATGGCCGATCCTGGAGGGCAGCCACACCCGGGAGGACTTTTCCTTCAAGAAACTCCAGAGAGGCGCCGCCCCCGGTGGAGATGAATGTCACCTTTTCGCCAAATCCCGCTTTTTTGACCGCCTTGACTGAATCGCCACCGCCGATAATCGACACGGCCCTCTGATTTGCAGCAACGGCTTTGGCCATCGCAAAGGTCCCCTCGGCGCAGGCCGGTATTTCAAACACTCCCATCGGTCCGTTCCAAAGAATCGTGGCAGCGGAGGAAATTTCCTTTGCGTACGTTTCCTGGGTCTTGGGCCCGATATCGACTCCTTCCCACCCGTCGGGAATATCCTCTCCGGGCTTTGTGAACTTTCCGGGAGAGACTTTTCGTCCGGCAAAGTCCAGCTCCTGGACAATCAGGGTATCCTCAGGAAGGAGGAGTCTCACCCCACGCTGCCCCGCTTCGGCTAATATCGCCTTTGCGAGGTCGACCTTATCGGGCTCACACAGGGATGTTCCGATTTTGCGGCCTTGGGCAAGGCGGAAGGTGTAGCTCATGCCCCCGCCGATCAGGATCGTGTTGGCTTTTTGCAGGAGTGCGCGAAGGACCCCGATTTTGTCCCCCACCTTTGCACCGCCCAGGATAACCAGGAAGGGGCGTTTCGGGTCGGAAAGCTCACCGCCCAGGTAGCGAAGCTCTTTGGCCATGAGCAGGCCGGCGGCGGCTTGGGAGGCGAGTTTGGCGCATGCCTCGGTGGATGCGTGTGCCCTGTGCGCGGATCCGAACGCATCGTTGACGTAGATGTTTGCCGTTCCGAGAAGTTTTTTCGCAAACTCGGCGTCATTTTTTTCTTCGTCGGGATGAAACCGGACATTCTCCAGAAGCAGGATTTCACCGGGCTTCAGGGCGGCACGCGCCTGATCGGCTTGGGGGCCGACACAGTCGGAAGCAAAGTGCACGGGGCAGTTCAGCAGCTTGCCAAGATGGGCGGCAACGGGTTTTAGGGAGTACTTCTCCTCCGGCTTGCCTTTGGGTCGGCCCAGGTGGCTGGCCAGAACGAGTGAAGATCCTTTTTCCAGCAGCAGCTTCAGGGTGGGGAGTGTTTCCTGGATTCGGGTATCGTCGGAGATACGAGGTCCCTCCGGAGAGGGTTCGAGGGGAACATTGAAGTCAACCCGGACGAAAACCTGCCGGCCTTTGGGTTGAAGATCTTGGACAGTGAGTTTTGGCACGGGAATCAGCCCGCGATGTGTCGGAGAAGATCAACGCAGCGGTTGCTGTAGCCCCACTCGTTGTCGTACCAGCTGATCAGCTTGAAAAACCTTTTGTTCAGGCCGATGCCGGAACCGGCATCAAAAATGCTGGAGTATTGGCTGTGGATGAAATCGGTCGAGACCACCTCGTCCGAGGTATATTCAAGGATTCCCTTCAGGTAGGTTTCGGAAGCCTTTTTCATGGCCTGGCAGATCTCCTCGTAAGAGGTGTCTTTCGCTGTCCGAACCGTCAAATCCACCACGCTGACCGTGGGGGTCGGGACACGGAAAGACATGCCGGTTAATTTTCCCTGAACTTCGGGACATACCAGACCGACGGCTTTGGCGGCGCCGGTTGTGGAGGGAATGATATTGATCGCGGCAGAGCGCCCGCCTTTCCAATCCTTGCGGGACGGCCCATCCACTGTTTTTTGGGTGGCGGTGTAGCTGTGGACCGTGGTCATGAGTCCTTCCTCAACCCCGAATCCCTCTTTCAGGAGGACGTGAACAAGAGGGGCGAGGCAGTTCGTGGTGCAGGAGGCGTTCGAGATGATGTGATGTTTGGCGGCGTCATATTTCGTGTGATTGACGCCCATCACGACGGTGATGTCCTCCCCTTTTGCGGGGGCTGAGATGATGACTTTTTTGCAACCGGCGGTAAGGTGACCTTTGGCTTTTTCAGCCTCTGTGAAGAGACCTGTTGATTCGATCACGTAGTCGACACCCAGTTCCTTCCATGGCAGGGCGGTCGGCCCCTCCTTGACGGCCAAACATCTGATTTTATGGCCATCCACGATGAGCAGGTCGTCCTCGGGAACGGAGGGGGAGGATTTCGCGCTGGATACATCGAGGTGAAAACGGCCTTGCGTCGAATCGTACTTCACCAGGTAAGCCAGATTGTCGGCCGGGACCAGATCGTTGATCGCCACGACGTCGAATTTTTTGCCCAGCAGTCCCTGTTGGCAAAGGGCCCGGAAAACAAGTCTGCCGATTCGGCCGAAGCCATTGATTGCGATCTTTTTATTGGCCATGGAATCCAAAACGTAGCGAAGGAGGATGAGAGCGTCAACGAGCGACTGGAGCGGCCAAAAAAGTCACTGAGCTTCTGCCGTATTCGCGGTGCCATACATTTCGCAGGGGCTCGGGAGGGCTCCAACGGGAGGAGGCATGGTGTTCCCAGACGACCCGCCCTCCCGGAGCCAGAAGCCGGTGAATGCCTTGGATGACCTTCCAGTTCGAAAGTTCCGCCCCCGTTTGGTCGTAGGGAGGATCGAGAAAGATGATGTCGAACGAGGCGGCGGGGGCACCCGGAAGCCATTTTTCGACCGGAGTGGAAAGGACGGGAAACGAGTATCCAAGGGATTCGAGGTTTTGGCGGAGGGCTTCACACGTGAGAGAATCCTGCTCAACAAAGAGGGCAGATTGCGCACCGCGACTAAGGGCTTCGATCCCATAGGCGCCCGTGCCGGCAAAGAGGTCGAGTACGCGGGCTTCCGGCACAAGGGCACCGAGGGCGGAGAAGACGGCGGCGCGGACGCGGTCCTGTGCGGGACGGAGACCGGGGAGATCAGGGACGAAAAGCCGCCGACTGCGATGGGTGCCTGCCGTGATACGCAGAAAACCAGCCCCTCGGCGAGAATGACACGGGGCCTTTTCTTCCCTATCACCTACGGATGGCTTCCTCCTCACACTCCAAGTTATGCATCATCCTGAACCCTGCCGCCAAGGGGGATCAGGCGCGCAAGACGCTGCATCGGATGGTCAAGCTTGTGCCCGAGGCCAAGGTGATTCTTACGGAACGACCCGGGCATGGGGAAAAGTTGGCCAGGGAAGCGACGGCGAAAGGGTATCGAACGATCGTTGCGGCGGGAGGGGATGGAACGGTGAATGAGGTGTTGAACGGCATGGATCCAAAGGTTTGCACGCTGGGTGTGCTGCCGGTGGGGACGATGAATGTCCTGGCGCTGGAGCTTGGGATCCCCCCTCATTTGGAGAAGGCGTTGGAGGTGATCCGGGCGGGTAAGAGAAAGAGATTGGATCTGGGTTTGGCCAACCAGAGGCGTTTCATCCAGTTGGCGGGGGTGGGGCTGGATGCGGAGACCGTCCGCAGGACGCACCCGGATGCGAAGCGCGCCTGGGGGCCATGGAGCTATCTTCTGACGGCCGCGCAACTGATGGTCGCACCCGCTCCGGTCCTGCGGGTGAAGGTTCCGGGGAAAAAGGAGGTTCGGGGCGCGATGGTCTTGATCGGAAATGGACGGCACTACGGCGGGCCGTTCCAGTTTTTTCCCAAGGCGGAGATGGCCGACGGAAAATTGGACGTGTGTGTGTTTCCAAAGTCGGGTCCCTTGGATCTTTTGTGGTACCTGCAGGCGGTTTTGTTGGGAGGGCCAAATTCACTGCCGGAGGTGACATATCTTCAGGTTCCCTCGTTACGGGTGGATGCAGAAAAGGCGGTCGCCCTCGAGGTGGATGGGGAGTACAGCGGCAAGACCCCCGTGGAGTTTCGCATCATGTCCCATGGCCTCGAGGTCATCGTTCCGTGAAGACGGCTGGGGAAGTCTTTCAATTACAAAAGACGGACGGAGGGGCTCGCGCGGGGGTGCTTCACACGGAACACGGGAGTGTGCAAACCCCCGTTTTTATGCCCGTTGGAACCCAGGCATCGGTCAAAGGCGTCTGCCCGGATGAGCTGAGGGAGATGGGGGCACAGATTATTCTGGGAAACACGTATCATCTTGTGGTCCGACCGGGGCTGGATGTGATGCAGGCGATGGGGGGTCTGCACAAGTTCATGGGATGGGATGGTCCGATACTGACCGATAGCGGGGGATTTCAGGTTTTTAGCCTGGCCAAGATCCGGGAGGTCAAAGAGGAGGGGGTCTGGTTTTCGAGCCATGTGGATGGGAAAAAGCTGTTTCTCGGCCCGCGGGAGGCAGTGAAGGCCCAGGTGGCATTGGGCTCGGACATCATGATGGCGTTTGATGAGTGTCCCCCGTGGCCGTGTGAGAGGAGTGTGCTGGACAAGAGCCTGGAAAGGACCCTGCGCTGGGCCAAGATATGCCGGGAGGAGCAGGGGGTATCGGGAACCAAGAATCTGCTCTTTGGCATTGTCCAGGGAGGAGACCAGTCCGACCTGCGAAAAAGAAGTTGCGAGGCACTGCGAGAGATCGGTTTCGACGGCTTTGCGATCGGAGGAGTCAGCGTGGGGGAGCCTGAGGAGGAGATGATGGCGGCGATCGACTCGAGCGCCCCGCATTTGCCCGTCGATCGGCCGCGGTACGTGATGGGGTTGGGGCATCCGGATCAGATGGTGAGGATGATCGGAAAGGGGGTGGATATGTTTGATTGCGTCCTTCCCACCCGGGTTGCCAGGAATGGCACCGCTTGCACGGCGACGGGACCCGCCTCGGTGCGAAAGTCAACATGGACGCGCGACGAGGGTCCGATTGTCGAGGGGTGTGGCTGTTCTACTTGTCTGCGCTTCAGTCGTGCCTATATCCAACATTTGATCAAGGCGGAAGAACTGCTGGGATTACGGTTGATTTCCATCCATAATCTCTTCTTCAATCTTGAGACACTCCGGCAAGCCCGGGCAGCGATCCTGGAGGGTCGCTGGGAACGTTGGTCCCGCGAATTCTTGGCGCGTTATCAGCGAGGCGGTTCTTCCAAGGAGGAGGAGAGCGGAGATGATGGTTGATCTGAACTGGGTGGGGCATATCCCGCTGCTGATGGCCCCGCCGCCGGCGGACGGCACCGCCCCACCGGCCTGGGTGCAGATCCTGCCTTTGGCGATCCTCTTTGTTTTGATGTATTTCGTTTTGCTGCGCCCGCAGATGAAGCGCCAAAAGGAGACCGAAAAGCTGATCCAGTCGGTCAAGACGGGGGATCGGGTTTTGGCGGCGGGGGGAATCTACGGGACCGTGGCGAATCTCAAGGATGCGGTGGTTCTTTTGAAGGTGGCGGACAACGTGAAGATTGAAGTTCTCCGATCCAGCATCACCTCCGTGGAGAAAGTGGCTGAGGAAAAGTCGAGCAGTTAGGTGACACGACCATGATCGGAATCCAATTCGGCTTAAGCTTGGTCTTCTTCGTCCTTTTCATCGGGTACTTTTTGACGACGGAAACGCGGAAGCGGATGCGGTTGAGCGTGCTTCTGACCCTGGCCCTGACCGGACTCTGCCTGAGCTCGCTTTTTTCCAAAGACGATCAGGGGGCGTGGAAGATCAAGATCAAGCCGGGGTTGGACCTCCGCGGAGGGACCCAGTTCCTTCTGGAGCTGGCGGGAAGCACCAGCCGTGCGACGTTGGATCAGGCTGTCGAGGTGATCCGCAAGCGGGTGGACTCGGTCGGTGTGGCGGAGCCGGTGATCCAACCGGTGGGTGAAAACAGGATCATCGTCCAGATTCCCGGGGTCAGCGAAGCGGACAAGACGTCCTATCGGCGGCAGTTGGAACGGGTGGCCAAGCTGGAGTTCACCCTGGTCCACGAACGGAGCGATGAGCTGGTGGCCGAGGCGAAGGGCAAGGCGCCCCAGATTCCGATGGAGTATCAGGTTCTCAAGCTGAGGGACCGTCAGCCGAACGGCACCGTCAAAGAGAGTCCCCTGGTCGTCAAGCGGCGGACGGAAATTTCCGGCAAGAGTGTGGCGAACGCTTTCCGCTCGGTGGACCAGTTGGGGCGGGCGGTGGTCATTATCGAATTCAATCCCGAAGGCAGGCAGAAGTTCGGGCAGTTAACGGAGCAGAACATCGGCCGTCGCTTGGCCGTGATTTTGGACGGACAGGTGTACTCCGCCCCCGTGATTCGGAGCGCAATTTATGGAAGCTGCGAGATTTCCGGGGGGAACATGACGGCCACCGAGGCGGAGGAGCTTGCCAGCGTCCTTAAGAACCCCCTGGAGAATCCCGTTTCGATCATCGACGAGCGGGGTGTGGACCCAAGCCTGGGGGCAAGCTCGGTCCAAAGCGGTTTTCTTGCCGGGTGGGTTAGCATCGTTGCGGTCGGGCTTTTCGCGCTGATTTACTACCGCTGGCTCGGCCTGGTTTCCGTGTTTGGTTTGGTGATCAACATCCTGGTCCTTCTGGGTCTGCTGGCCCAGTTCGGCTTCACTCTGACCTTGCCGGGCTTGGCGGGCTTGATTCTGACAATCGGAATCGGTGTGGATGCGAATGTGCTGGTTTTTGAGAGGATTCGCGAGGAGTTGGCCCATCACCGGACCGCCTTGGAGGCGGTCAGCTCCGGTTTCCAGCGGGCGTTTAGCTCCATCTTGGACGCAAACGTCACGACGGTCATTGCTGCCGCGATTCTTTTTTGGCAGGGGTCAGGCCCGGTGCAAGGGTTTGCCACCGTGCTTTGCCTGGGCATCTTTTCCAGCTTATTTGCGGCCCTGATCGTGAGTCGGACGGGGGCAGAGCTGCTCGCGGAGAAAGCGGGCAAAGGAAGCCTGCACATGATGAAGTTCCTCGAGGACACCAAGATCAATTTCCTGGCGATGCGGGTTCCGGCTTTTGCCCTCTCGGGCCTTCTTCTGCTTGCGGGAGTGATCACGGTCGCCATCAAGGGGGAGAAGGTTTTAGGGGTGGATTTTACGGGTGGGGACTTGGTGACCTTCAGCTTCAAGGAGAAAGTGGACGACGGCAAAATCCGTTCCGCGTTGGGGAATCTGGCGGAGGTTGTCCAGTATCAGAGAAGTCCCGTGGGAGGCCAAGAGGTTCTCTCCCTGAGAACGGCGTTTGGGAACGGGGAGAAGGTCGGTCAGAAACTTGCGCAGGATTTTCCACAGGCTGAGTATCGGCAGTTGCAGCTGGATAAGGTCGCCGGGGTTGTGGGGGCCGAGCTCAAGCAAAAGGCCTTGATCGCGCTCCTTTTGGGTGTGCTCGCGATCTTTATTTACACGACGTGGAGGTTCGAAACCGCCTTTGCGGCGGGTGCCATTGTGGCGCTGGTACACGATGTTCTCATCAGCCTTGGTCTTTTCGCGCTTCTGGGGCGGGAGCTTTCCCTTCCGATGGTCGGCGCGATTCTGGCGGTGGCGGGTTACTCGATCAACGACACGATCGTGATCTTTGATCGGATTCGGGAGTTTTTCCGAGGGGGCGTGGGAAGCGATCGCGCGGGGGTGATGAATCTGGCGATCAACCAGACCTTAAGCCGTACGTTGCTGACCTCCGGCCTGACCTTTCTGGCGGTTCTCGTGCTGTTTATTCTGGGGGGACGGGTGATCAATGACTTCGCCCTGATTCTCCTGATCGGAATTGTGGTGGGAACCTACAGCTCGATTTTTATCGCCAGCCCCATCGTGCTTCTTTTCGGCAAGTCGAAGAGCTAAGCCATACTTGCTAACGGTCCGTCAGGCCGTATTTCAGGAGAATGCGCTGGACCGACTCTCCCCTCGTGGTGCCATCCCAATGTGGCTGTGAGGAGCTCTTGACCCGATTCCTCGAAATGCGGGGGATTCCCGCAGGAGCGGCCCAGGAGAACTTTTTGCGGCCGAAACTTTCCAGCCTGGAGTCCCCGGAGGAGATTCCGGGAATCACCGATGGGGTGGAGTTACTCTTTGAGACAATCCAGGGTAAAAAACAGGTCCTGATCTTCTCCGACTACGATGTGGACGGGATCGTAAGTGCCACCGTGATGAAGCTTTTTCTGACGGCATCCGGGCTCGAAAGTGTCCGCACTTTTTTGCCGGATCGGCAGCAGGAGGGGTACGGATTGACGAAGGCCGCGATGGAGAGGGCCTTGGCGGCAGGTTCTCCGCCCGAGGTCTTCATTGCCCTGGACTGCGGGACGAACAGCGCGAGCGAGGTTGCGATGCTCCAAGACGCCGGAGTCAGGGTCTTGATCCTGGATCACCATCAGTTGAGCGATCCCCACCCCCAAGCCGATGCCTTTGTGAATCCGCAACGGGGCGTGACGGGTCATCATTTCTGCACTGCTGGCCTGGTTTTTAAGTTTTGCCACGCCTACCAGAGAGCCAAGGGGGGGCGTGAGCGGTTTGATCTTCGGAGTGTGCTGGATCTTGTCGCTCTCGCCACTGTGGCCGATCTGGTGCCGTTGCGTGGGGACAACCGGATTTTTGTACGGGAGGGGTTACGACGACTTTGCGACACCGTCCATCCTGGCTTGAGGCGACTCATGGAAGTCAGCGGGGTCGGGCAGCGCACACCCACCTCCTTCACCTTGGGTTTTCAGCTGGGACCCAGAATCAACGCAGGGGGTCGTGTGGGGGATGCAAGTTCCGGACTGGACCTGCTTTTGAGTCATCATCCCACGGAGACCGCCCGGCTGGCTCGGGAACTCGATCTGCAGAACCGAAAGCGGCAAGAGCTTGAGGCGATCGCCCTGGGGGAAGCGGAGGAGCAGATCGGCCCAGCTCCCGCAGGACTGGGGTTGGTGGCGGCGAGCGAGCGGTGGCATCCGGGCGTGGTGGGCATTGTCGCGGCCCGGCTTGTGCGAAAATTTCATCGGCCCAGTTTTGTGATCGCCTTGAATTCCCAAGGAGAGGGGAAGGGAAGTGGCCGGGGTCTGCCCGGAGTATCCTTAATGGACGCCCTGCGGCACTGTTCGCCCTGTTTGCGCGGGTTCGGCGGCCATGATGCCGCCGCAGGAATCGTGATCGAGGCGGGGCGGATTGCCGAGTTCGGGGACCTGTTTCAGGCCTGGCTCGAGAAACATGTCGCACCAGAGACGTTTGAAAAGACCCTGCCGATCGATATCCAGTTGTGCCCCACCCACCTTACCCCCGACATGGCGCGGACGCTTGCGGAGTTGGCTCCCTTCGGTAAGGGGAACCCTGAACCGACCCTGCGGATCGATGGTGTGCAGATGGATGGAGGTCCCAGGGTTTTTGCGGAGCGGCATCTGAAATTCCGGGCCAAGGCAGGGGGTAAAAAGTTTGAGGTGGTGGGTTTTGATTTTGCAAAGCGGATTCCGGACCGGGAGACGTTCGATTTAGCCGGAATCTGGGAGTGGGACGAATATACGGATGGACCCCGGTGGCGAATGACCGACTGGCAGTAGCTCCCGCGGTAGCCCGCGCCATCCGTGCGGCGACTGCGCTTGCCGAAAAGCTGGAGCTGTCGGGCCCGGAAGAGTTGGTCCGATACTTGCCGAGGCGGCATGAGGATCGACGACAGGGTTGGCAACCCTCCATGGGTCTGCCGGAGGGGCCGGTCAACTTTCAGGGGGTCGTTGTCCGATCCAAGCTAAACCGATGGCGGGGGCGCCGCTGCAGCGTTGAGGTGGACCTGGACGTGATGGCGAAAGGCCTGGAGACGGGGGAACGGGTCCGGATGATCTACTATCATCTTCCTTTTTTGGCACGGGCCTTTCCGGAGGGAAAGAAAGTGGCGGTGTATGGACGGTTGGACGAAAAAAACGGAATTCTCAGGACGATCCACCCGGAAACCGAAACGATTGAGGAGGGAAAAGAGGAGAACATTCATCTGGAGCGGGTCGTCCCGATTTACCCGTTGGTTGCGGGACTGAACCAGAGAAGGGTCCGATCCACAATCTATCACTACCTCCGTGCATGCTGGCCCGCGGTTTTGGAGGCGTTTCCGCCTTCCGAGGAGATGCCCACGCGGGAAGAGAGCTGGAGGACGTTTCACTTTCCCTCTTCCCTGCGCGAAGTCGAAATCGCGCGCCGAAGACTGGCCTGGGAGGAGTTGGTCGCCTCGCAGTTCGCCGTTCGGGTTCGAAGGGCTGCACGGGAGGCGATCCGTGTGGAGCGGCCCGACAAGATCAGGGATCTGATCGGACCTTGGATGGCCAGACTGCCCTGGAAAATGACTCGAGGTCAGGAGGAGGTTTGTCGGGCGATTGACGAGGATCTGGCTTTGGGAAGGCCGATGCATCGGCTTTTGCAGGGGGACGTGGGGTCGGGAAAAACCTTGGTGGCGGCCCACGCCCTTCTGCGTGCTTTGGAGCATGGTTCCCATGTGGCGCTGATGGCGCCGACCACGCTTCTGGTGGAGCAGCATGCGGAAGCCCTTCGCAAACTTCTGCCCCCCCGTTTGGTAGAAGTCGTGACGTGGACATCGGCCTCCAAGCCGGGTCCGGTCGGCCTGTTCCCCAGGATCACGGTGGGCACCCATGCCCTGTTTGCCGCGAAGACCAAGTTATCGAGGTTGTCCCTTTGCGTGATTGATGAGCAGCAGAGATTCGGCGTCAGGCAACGCGCTGCTTTTCTCGCAAAAGGGGAGCGTCCCGACCTGCTCGTCTTAACCGCAACTCCGATCCCGCGCACGTATGACCTTTTGATCCACGGGGATCTGGACGTTTCCTACCTGCGGGAGATGCCCCCCGGGCGGGGAGAGGTGAGGACGTACGTCAGGGAGGGGGATGCGGAGGAAAAGATCTGGGCTCATCTGCAGGAACGGGTCAAGGCCGGGGATCGCGCGTATGTGGTGGTGCCCCGCTTGGGGGAGGAGGTGCAGGATCCGGCTGAGGAGGCCTCCGTTCGGAGAACCCATGAGCTGTTGTGCCAAAAGTTTGGAGGCAAGAAAGTGGCGCTTCTTCATGGCAGGATGAAGGAGGCGGAAAAAGTGGGAATTCTGGACCGTTTTCGAACCGGAGAAATCTCCGTCCTCGCTGCGACCACCGTGGTGGAGGTCGGGGTGGACGTTCCCGAGGCGAACTGGATGGTGATCGACCATGCGGATCGCCTGGGATTATCCCAGCTGCATCAGTTGCGGGGCAGGATTGGGAGAGGAGGCAAGAGTGGGACTTGCATCCTGATTCAAAGAGCGGGCGGGCCCGAGGCAAAGGAGAGACTCGATTTCCTGGCGGCCCATCGGGATGGGTTCCTCATTGCGGAAAAGGACTTTCAGATCCGTGGACCGGGGGACACGTTGGGGGACGAGCAAAGCGGGGCTCCCCGCTACACGCATGCACGTTTCCCGTTCGACATGCCAATTCTGGAATTGGCGTCCCGTGAGGCGGCAAGATTGTGGGAGAGTGGATGGAGCGATTGGCAAGGATTGGTGGAGGCGGAAAAACGGGCGAGGGCCGATTTTGCCGCCAACTAACGGAGGGCGGGGGCAGGACTGGAAGGCAAGGGGAAGAGAGCTTACTCTTCCTGGATGAGGCAAAGGGAAGGAAGGCGGTCGGGTGAGTTGTTTCGACGTGCCAAGGAGGTAACTCCCGGGGGGGTTCACTCCCCGGTGCGTGCGTTTCGGGCTGTGGGTGGGGAGCCTTTCTTTGTTTCTTCCGCCTCAGGAGCTCGGCTCGTGGATGCGGATGGAAACGAGTATGTGGATTATGTGGGCAGCTGGGGTCCGGCGATTTTGGGGCATGCCCATCCTGAGATTGTGGATGCGGTCCGTGATGCCGCGGGAAGGGGAATCAGCTTTGGCACACCTCACCCGGGCGAGGTCGCGCTGGCCTCCAAGATTTGCGAGCTTGTTCCGAGCGTCGAGAAGGTGCGGTTCTGCAGCAGCGGAACGGAGGCAGCGATGTCGTGCGTCCGGTTGGCGCGTGGGTTTACCAAGAGAAAAAAGATCATCAAGTTTTCGGGATGTTATCACGGCCACAGCGACTCCTTGCTCGTTGCAGCCGGTTCGGGTCCACTGACTTTGGGGCGTCCGGATAGTGCGGGAGTCACCCCTGGGGCCGTGCAAGACACCCTCATCCTGCCTTTTCATGATCGAGAGGCGGTTCGGGGCTGTCTGGAGAAGTATGGGGATGATCTTGCGGCCATTCTCCTTGAACCGATTCCTGCGAATGTGGGGTTAATTTTACCGGAGAAGGGATATCTGGAGTTCCTTCGGGAACAGGCGAGCGAGACCGGAGCTCTGCTGGTCTTCGATGAGGTGATGACCGGATTTCGGCTTGGGCTGGGTGGAGCCCAGGGAAGGCTGGGTGTGCGACCGGACCTCACCGCGTTTGGAAAAGTGATCGGAGGAGGGATGCCGGTGGGTGCTTTTGGAGGAAGGGCGGAGATCATGGATCAACTCGCCCCGGACGGGCCGGTCTATCAGGCGGGTACGCTCTCGGGTCATCCCCTGGCGATGGCGGCCGGGGTCGCTCAACTCAACGTTTTGGAAAGGGGTGGAGTTTATGAGCGGTTGGAGAGCACGGGGCGGGAGATTGAGACCATGGTGCTCGAGCAGCTGCGTCGTGCCGGGTTGGAGTATCCGTGGGCCCGAATCGGTTCGATGTTTTGCCTTTTTTTCCGTGAGGGGGGAGGGCGAATCCAAAACCTGGCTGACGCGCAAAAGTGTGACCGTGCGGCTTATGCATCCTTTTTTCATCAGATGTTGGGGAAAGGCGTGTATTTTCCACCTTCCCAATTCGAGACCTGTTTTCTTTCCGCTGCGCATGGGGCGGAGGATCTCGAGATCACGCGGAGTGCCCTCCAAAGCGCGCTTCACCGGAAGACTTGAGACCCGGGCCCGGATCGGGCAGGGTTGAAAAAGTGAAGAGCGTGGGAACCGGTGTGGGGGATTTTTTCGACTTGCTGGGGCAGGGCCACGAACAACTTTTTGAATCGGTGAAGGAGGTCTGGGACATTTTGCCCCGGATCGCCCCGTATTTGGAGAAACACCTGCCGCAGGGCTCGAAGGGTAAACGGGTGGGGGAACCGGTGATCGGGGAGAATGTTTTCCTGGGAGAGGGAACCATTGTGGAGCCCGGGGCTTACATTCGCGGACCTGCCTGGATCGGAAAAAACTGTGAAATCCGGCATGGAGCTTATCTGCGGGAGAACGTCATTGCGGGGGACAACTGTGTTTTAGGGAACAGCTCGGAATTCAAAAACTGCGTTCTTCTCTCCGGCGCCCACGCGCCTCATTTCAACTATGTGGGAGATTCGGTGTTGGGGCGGGATGTGAACCTGGGGGCTGGCGTGATCCTTTCCAACTATCGCCTGGATGGCCAGGTGATTCGAGTCCGCCGTGAGGGCCACTTGGTTGAAACGGGATTGCGAAAATTTGGAGCGATGGTGGGGGACGGGGCCTCGGTGGGATGCAATGCAGTGTTGAATCCTGGTAGTTTGGTCGCAAAAAAAGCCAAAATTCTGCCCGGAACCATCTGGAGCACGAAAGGGTAAGCTGGGTTGGGTTACGGGTCAGGCGTACGGCATTCCGACGAAGTTATGGAAAGGGGTTGGGAGGAAGGCCCGTTCGATCAATCCGTCAAAAATCGCCGGAACCGCGTCGGCGGTTTGGGGGTGCAGGTCGTGCAGCAGGATGATCGAGCCCGGTTGACTGGCAGAGAGCACCCGTTGGGTTATCGCGGAGCAACCTGGTTGGGCCCAGTCCTGGGGATCCACAGACCAGTAAGCCACTCCGAGCCCCAATTTTGAGGCAATCGGGCCCTGCTCCCGGCGGAAAGAGCCGTAGGGTGGGCGGAACCACACTGGGGTGACTCCGGTGGCGCGGGTGATGGCTTCCTGCGTCCGTGCCAGCTGCTGTTCCACCGCGGCTTCCGACATGACGGCCAGGCGAGGGTGGGTGTAGGTGTGATTGGCGACGTCGTGCCCTTCATCCACCAAACGGCGGGCGAGATGAGGAGCGGCGTCGACCTTGGAACCGATAAGAAAAAAAGTGGCGTGCAGCTTGCGTTTGGAAAGTTCCGCCAAAACACGCTCGGTCACGCCCGGGGAGGGCCCGTCATCAAAAGTGAGGGCCAAGCGGTTTCCAAAACCGGGCCCGCTATTGATGAAGTGGGGGTTCACCTCCGACTCGCCCTCGAGGGAGGCGGGATTGGGTTGAGCCCGTGCAGGCGAGAGCAAACCGGCTCCCGCAAGGGTGAGTAGGCGTAGAAAATCGTTCCGCCTCATAACCTTCCTATTTAGCTGGATTCAGGGCATCATCAAGGAACCTTTGGATGAAAATCTGTGATCTGACGCAAATTCATTCTCCTTTGGGAGGTGGGGTGAAGTCCTACCTGCAGGCCAAGCGACGGTATATTCTGGAGCAGACCCCGCATGAGCATTTGATGATCGTGCCTGGCGCAAGGACGGAACAGGTGGAGGCCGGTCGGGGGCAGATCTGGAAAGTCCGAGGCCCGTTGGTCAACCGGACATCCCGCTACCGTTGGATGCTGGACCTTCCCACTCTCCTAACGATTCTTTATGAGGAAAGGCCGGACATTGTGGAAGCGGGCGATCCGTACCATGCGGCCATGGTGGCGAGAAATTGGGCCAACCGAAGGGGCTCGAAGTTCTACATGTTTTATCACTCCCACTTTCCCGATGCCCTGTTGCGAACTGTCCTGAAGTTCCTCGGGCCTTGGGCCAGGTCGGTCACGGAGCAGTTGGCGGGGGACTACCTCAGGCATTTGGCCTTGTCGGGCAACGGAGTCTTTGTGGGAAGCCGGCATCTGATCCGCATTTTGGGAGGATGGGGTGTGCCCAGGTTGATTCACCTTCCTTTGGGGGTGGATACAAAGACATTCCAGCCGGTTTCTGCCGACAAAAAGCGTGAGTTGCGGAAGAAGCTGGGGTTGCCGATCGAAAGCAGGGTTCTTCTTTACGTGGGCAGGTTTTCGCCGGACAAGGATACCGCCCTGTTGCTCAGGGCCTGGAATTCCCTCGAACAACGGGAGCCAAGTGATTGGATCGGTGTGATGGTTGGAGACGGCCAGATGAAGCAGGAGGTGGATGACTACTCCCGGCATCATCCCAGGATCCGCACAACCCCTTTTCTTCAGGATCCTTCAGCCCTTGCGGAGTGGTATCAGGCCGCTGACCTTTTGCTTCATCCAGGCAGGTGGGAAACTTTTGGCTTGGTGCTTCTGGAGGCCCAGGCCTGTGGGCTGCCTGTGATCGCTTTCCGGGGAGGGGCCATGGATGAGCAGTCGTTGGATGTCGCCGATTGGGCAACCGAGAGAAACTCGGACGCATTTGCCGCTGCAGTGCAAAGAAAAATGCTGCGTTTACGAGAGACGGACCCGGGGCCTTTAAGTGCTTTTATCAATCAGAACTTCAGCTGGGACAAGACCTTTGCGCGTCAGATGGCCGAATATGAGTCGTGAAACCGTGGACGGCCACCGGATCCGTTACTATCGACCCGAGGATCGTTCCGGGATCAGGAAAGTCTGTGCTGAGACCGGTTTTTTAGGGGAGCCGATCGATCCTCTCTTTGAGGATCGCGAGCTTTTCGCGGATTTCCTGACCTCACCCTACACGGATGCGGAGCCCGGGTGTTGTCTGGTTCTGGAAACTTCCGAGGGGCGAATCGTGGGCTACATCCTGGGGTCACGAAGTTCGTGGAGGCACCATGCGTACCTGTTATGGCGATTTCCAGGTTGGTTATTGAGGGCCGTGTTTGGATACTTTTTTTCCTATGGCACGGACAGTCGCGCGTATCTTCGGTGGCTGTTGTTTCGCGGCAAGAGGGAGACGCCACCGACGCCGGCCCACGGCGTGCATTTTCATATCAATCTCCTTCCCGAGGTGCGTGGATTAAGGGTTGGAAAAGCCATGTTTGACACTTTTCTGGATCGGATGGCGGAGTTGGGCGAGAAGAGTGTGTTCGGTCAGGTGGTTGTGAAAGAGGATCGAAGAACGGAAAGAATGTTTGCACGTTTCGGATTTCAAATGACGGCCAGGTCCGAGGTGAGCAAATTCCAAAAAAAACAGAGCGAGCCTGTCTATCTTTGCACCCTTGTCCAGGCCCGGGATCGCACCCCGCCCCGACGGTCCCCACGACTTTTACTTTCCCTTCATGATTTTCATCCCGGTTCCAGGGCGCAGATCGTGGACCAGTTGGAGTTCTGTCTTTCGCGATGCCCCGGCCATGTTTCGATTCTGGTGATTCCACAGCACCACCATGGCGTCCGTGTGGAGAGCTGTTCCGAGAGTCTCAAGTTCTTGGGGCAATGTCAGGAGCAAGGTCACGATCTTGCCATTCACGGATTTTATCACGATCGCAAGGGTTTGCCGAAACGTTCGTGGTGGTGGACGCAATTCTACACCCAAAACGAGGCGGAGTTTTTCTCCTTGCCGATCGATGAGGCGGAGGGGCGAATCCGGGACGCCCGGGAGATCTGGAGACGGGAAGGCTGGCGAGCGAACGGATTTGTGGCGCCCGGTTGGCTTTATCCGCGACCCCTCGAAAAAAGTTTGGGGGATATGGGGTTCACCTACACCTGCACCTTGAGGGATCTGGTCCATTTGCCTTCGGGAAAGAGGGACAGGGCATGGGCGGGAGCTTATAGCCTAAGGTCGCCGTGGAGGCGCGGGTTGGCCAGGCTTTGGCATCCGATCTGGAGGGAGATGTGGGGTGGGAAGCCCGTGGTGCGATTGAGCCTCCATCCCCGGGATCTTGAGGTTCCTTTTGTGCGCAAACAGCTGGGCGTTTTTCTCGAAGAGTTGTCCGGCCAAGGTTACTCTTCCCACTCCTACGCCGACCATGTCCAAAGCTGACCTCCATCTTCACAGCCGGCATTCGGACCGGCCTTCCGAGTGGATTTTGCGGAAGCTGGGAATTCCCGACAGCCTATCGGATCCAAGAAAACTGTATGAGACATTGCGGGCCGCGGGTCATGATTTCGTCACCCTTACCGATCACAACACCCTGGGTGCGGCGCGTGAGTTGCGGGGGTTGGACGGCTTTATCCCAGGGATGGAGATCACCACGTATTTTCCCGAGGACCACTGCAAGGTTCACCTCCTCGCGTGGAACCTCAAGGAGGCCGAGGCGGGTGAGGTGGAGAGGTTGCGACCGAACCTCTATGAGTTGGCCAAGTTCCTTCGGGAGGAGGGAATCGTTCATGCGGTGGCTCATCCTTTGCTTCATCTGGATGGAAAAATGAAGCCGGAGCATTTTGAAAAGCTGATTCTTCTTTTCCAGGTTTTTGAAAGGGTGAACGGTTTGAGGGCACCCCTGGGGCAGGAGGTCGCCTATGCCTGCTGCTCAGCCCTGACGGAGGAGAAAATCCGGCAGTTGGCGGAGCAGCATGGTTTGGAGCCGGTCGGCCGCACGCCATGGAGAAAAGCGTGGATGGGGGGCTCCAACGACCATTGCGGGTTGTACGCAGGGCAGGTTTGGACGGAGGTGGCTGGGGCTAAGGATGCGGAAACTTTTTTGCGAGGGGTGGAGCGGGGAGAGGCGATCGTCCACGGACAGGCGGGTGATCCTGCCCGGTTGGTCAACGGGCTGTTTCATGTGATCTTCGATTATCTGCGCAACAAGGTTGGAAACCGGGCGCCGCGAGGCTCCGACCTGCTGTTGCGCATCGCGAACCGTTTTCTGGCGGGAGAAAATCCGCTCGAGATCAGTTTCGTCGACAAGGCACGTTACGCTTTGGAGATGGTGACCAGCGGCAAGATCTTGGAGTTCTGGAAATCTCCCGAAGGGGGATTAAGCAAGGAGCTTTCCGCCTACCTGAGCCAGTCCTCCACGCGGGAGCAGCTTCAAAAGGTCCTGGAGTCGGAGCAGGTGCCGGAACGGCGGAGCTTCCGGTTGGCGTCCAAGGTGATGAACGATGTTGGGTTTCGAATTGTGACGCGGTTCATCGATAAGGTGGAAAAGGGGGACTTCCTGGGCGGCCTCGAGCCACTGGCCGGGGTGCTTCCCCTGGGTTTGGCGACCGCACCTTATCTTCACTCCTTCCATGCGTTGAGGAGTGACCGAAAGTTGTGGGGGCAGGTGACAGAAAGATTTCTGGGGGAGCGCCCAAAAAATCTTAAGAACCACAGAAAAGCGTGGTTTACCGACACGTTGGAGGATGTGAACGGGGTGGCTCGCACGATCCGCACGATGGCCAAGGCGGGGAGGGAATCAGGGGCCGACATCACGATTCTCACCAGCCGGCCCGGATTTTCCCCCGAGCCCGGAGTGATGAATTTTCAGCCGGTGGGGGTTTTCACCATTCCCGAGTACGATTTGCAGAAACTCAGCTTCCCGCCGATTCTGGAGGTGATCGATCACATCGCGCAGAGGGGATACACGGAGCTGATCCTGAGCACCCCCGGCCCGATGGGTTTGGCGGGCTTGATGGCTGCCAATGTGCTTGGGCTGAGGACGAGCGCGATTTATCACACCGATTTTCCCCAGTATGCGAGATTCCTGAGCGAAGATGACCCGATGGTGGAGGGCATAGCCTGGAACTACATGCACTGGTTTTACAGCCAGATGGATCGGGTCTATGTGAATTCGCAAAGTTATCTGGATCGCTGGGTGGAGCGGGGTCTGCCGCGCGAAAAGCTGGGAATTCTGCCCCGGGGGTTGGAGACGGAGCTGTTTTCAACCCGGCATCGAAAGGAGAATTTCTGGAAAAGCAGGGGCGCGACCGGAAAAGTGGCCCTTTATGTGGGGAGGGTTTCCAAGGAAAAGGAGCTCGATTTTCTTGCCCGGGTGGCTGACAAGATGCCCCCGAGCGCAGGAGTGACCTTTGCGTTTGTCGGGGAGGGCCCTTTTCTTGGGGAGTTGAAACGCAAACTTCCCCAAGGAATCTTTACGGGCGTGCTGCACGGGGAGGAGTTGGGGCAGGCCTATGCTTCCGCCGATCTTTTTGTTTTTCCAAGCACCACCGACACCTATGGGAATGTGGTTGTGGAGGCAATGGCTTCCGGTTTGCCCGTGGTTGTTTCGAATCAGGGCGGTCCTGCCGAACTACTGAGGGACCCTCAGGACGGTGAAAAAGTCATGGCGGGCGATCTCGCCAACTGGAGCGCAGCGATACAAAGGGTGGCGGGGAGGGAAAATGGTCCTGAGGAGAGGACAAAGCGAAGGGAGAGGACGGTTGCTGGTCGAAGCTGGCACGATGCATTTCAAACTTTCTGGAGGGATGCCCTTTTGTGAATAAGTTTGCCGTCAAATAGTTTGACGCTGAGCAGTTTCGAACGTTTTATTATGCGGTGTCTGATAGTCTGCCAAAACCGCCTTCGCCTCCTTTGCCGCCCGGGTCAGCTTTGCCGGTTGGCGCTCCGAAGCCTCCCACGCCTCCTTTTCCTGCTCCCCCCAAGCCACCATTAGCTCCACCCGGTGTTGGGTTGAAGCCTCCCGCTCCTCTCGCTCCTCCCGTTCCAAAACCTCCGGTGGTCGCAGGAGCTCCGGCACCCTCCCTTGCTCCTGGCCTCAAAAAAGAGACGATGCGTTTGTCTCCTCCTGCTGCCCCCAAGCCTCCCATCCCCGGAGCACCCGCTCCTGCCGCGCCGCCCCCAGCTGCGCCGACTCCTGCCCCCAGACCTTCCGGCGTTACCCTTCCTCCTTTGCCGGGAGCGGCGAAGCCACCGGCAGATCTGAAGAAGGAGACGATGCGAATTTCCCTGCCGCCGAGACCTGCGGCGGGAGTCGCGGCTGGAGTGCCTGCAAAACCGGTGGCGGGTCCATCCCCAGCCGCAACTCAGGTTGCGAAACCGATTACGCCTGTCGCGGGAGCGGGAGGAGTTGTTTCAGCGACTCCCGGTGCTGGACAGAAAACAGGTTCAGGACCTGTGGGCTTGGCGACGGCCGCGCCCAAGGCCGGTGGGGCGGCAGTCGCGCGGACTGTCGTGGACAGCGACAGTGGCGGGACAGCGTTGGCGGTTGCTGCTCTCATCTCCTCCCTCGTTGCCTTTGGAATTGTTCTCCTGAGTTTTCTGGGTAAATAAAACCGATTATGACCGAGGGCAGCACGCTAACCTTAAACGAGTCGAATTTCGACGCCTTGGTGCTGAAGTCGTCCGTTCCCGTCCTTGTCGATTTCTGGGCGGAGTGGTGCGGGCCCTGCCGAATGATCGCGCCGCTGTTGGAGCAGATCGCCAAGGACCACCCGGGCAAGGTTGTCGTTGGAAAAGTGAATGTCGATAAGGAGCAGGCCCTTTCGGCCAAGTACGGAATTCAGTCGATCCCAGCTTTCTTCATTTTCAAGAACGGCTCGATTGCGGAGCAGTTCATCGGGGCTCAACACTCCCGCCAGAGCATCGAGGCCAAACTAGGCCTATAATTTTAAGACGGGGGACAGAGCGACTCAGGGTCGCATCGGGCGGATTTGGGGCAGGGGCTCAGGCGACGCCGAGAATCGTGTAGGTGCAACGGTAAAGCCCCGCAACGCGCTCCTCATCCCGCTTCACCTTGGCGCGAAGCACTTTTTCAAACATCTGTCTCTCGTAGTCCCGGATCATCGGGAACTGGTCGATGCAGTCGAGGATGGCCGAGTTAAATTCCGTGATCCGATGGGTCCTGGCTGAATTGTCAAAAGAGTATTCGGCCATATAGCCGTCCTCCTCCCGCAGTTGGGCCATGGCGCGGCAACGCGGTTCCCCGTCCAGCTTCTGCAGTTTGGTTTCGTACCGTTGGGTTTCCGCCTTGTAGATGTTGTGAAGAATCTTTTCGGGTCCCAAGGATCCGTAAATTTCCCTCACCGATTCCAGGATCTGAAGGCTGAACTGGGGATAGCGGCTCGGAAAGAATTCACGGGCTCCGTCGGTCAGACGATAGGCTTTTTCCGGCCTGCCCATGCCCTTGGGACGACGCCAGGTGTCCAAATATCCGTCACGTTCCAGTCCGATGCAGTGCTGCTTGATTCCCATGTAGGAGAGACCGACCCTCTGGCAAAGCTCTGCCACCGAGAGGCCCTGGCTTCGCTTAATTTCCCGGAGAATCGAGAGTTTCGGGTTGTGATTGTTTTTGGAAAGCAGCTTGGTCTTCATCCGAGGAGGAGAAATCATCACCAAGGCGTCACCTAAAATCAACACCGGAATTGAGATTATTCACTAGCCCTAACGGGACTCGAACCCGTGCACCGGCCTTGAGAGGGCCGTGTCCTAACCAGCTAGACGATAGGGCCTCAATTATTCAAAAATAGCGTGTTCGGTCGAGGGAGCAACCTCGGAGAAGCGTGTCGCGCAGGATTATTCGACTGTAACGGATTTTGCGAGGTTACGGGGCTTGTCGACATCCCGTCCAAGGGCGACGGCCGTATGGTAGGAAAAAAGTTGGAGCGGAATGACGTTGAGGATCGGTTGGAGCAGCTCGTGGGTCCTGGGAACGTGGAGCACCGCATCCGCCAATCCCTGAATTTTGGAATCGCCCTCCTCAGCCACGGCGATGACCGGGCCTCCCCTGGCTTTGATTTCCTGCAAACTGCCCAAATTTTTTTCATAAACCCCGTCTTGGGTTGCAACCAGGACGGTCGGGGTTTCCTTGTCGATCATGGCAATGACCCCGTGCTTGAGCTCCGCGCTTGGATAGCCCTCCGCATGAAGATAGGTGATCTCCTTCATCTTGAGGGCTCCCTCCAAAGCGATAGGGAAGTTGGCCAGGCGACCCAGGAACAGCATGGAACGGGAACGGGCGTACGTTTTGGCCACCCGGGCGACTGAATCGGACTGTTTCAGCGTCTGACGAACCTTTTCGGGAAGCTGGACAATGGCATCCAGCAGCTCCGCACCGTGGTTGGCGGAGAGTTGGTGGTGTCTCCCCAACAGCAGGCCCAGCAGGGCAAAAACCATGACCTGGGAGGTGAAGGACTTTGTTGCCGCGACACCGATTTCGGGTCCCGCGTGCATGTAGACTCCCCCATCACTTTCCCGGGCGATGGAGCTGGCCACATTGTTGCAAATTCCAAGACACGGATAGCCGCGGCGTTGGGCTTCCCGCAGGGCTCCCAGTGTGTCTGCGGTCTCGCCCGACTGACTGACGGCCAGAAAAAGGGTGTGTTGCGAAACCGGTGAGTCCCCGTATCGGAATTCGCTGGCGTGCTGCGTCTCGACTGGAATCTTGGCCAGATCCTCGATCAGGTATTTTCCGACCATTCCCGAGTGAAGGGCGGTTCCGCAACCTAGAACTGAGATTCGCTGGATTTGGCGAAGCTGCTCTGCGCTCATGTTCAGTCCGCCGAGCTTGGCGGTGCCTCCGTCGCGGTCGAGCCGGCCGCGGAACGCGTTCTCGATCGACTGCGGCTGCTCCATGATCTCCTTCAACATAAAGTGGGGATGGACTCCTTTGTCGGAATGGATCACCCCATTCTCAATCTCCTCCACCTCGATCTTCGTCAGGGATCCCAGGGGGGAGGCGACGTCGAAGCGGTCTGCGTAAAGTGCGACGATCTCCAGATCCTTCAAGATCACAACCCGATTGGTGTACGGGGCAAGGGCCTGGGTGTCGCTTGCCAGGAAGTTTTCCTTTTCACCGACCCCGATCACGAGGGGGCTTCCGCGTTTTGCGCCGACAACCATGCCGGGCAAGTCGGCGTGAAATACCGCGATGCCCAGGGTGCCGTGAATTTGATTGAAGGTATGGCGAACCGCCTCGAGGAGTCGTGCCTCCCCTTGGGTTCGGCTTTTCGAGTACGCGTCCCCAAGGCAGTGGGCCAAAACCTCGGTATCGGTTTCGGATTGGAACTTGTGGCCTGCTTTGATCAGCTTTTCCTTCAGTTCGATAAAGTTCTCGATCACCCCGTTGTGGACGAGGGCTAGTTTTCCGGACGCATCCAGGTGGGGATGGGCATTTGCATCGGTGGGGGCTCCGTGGGTGGCCCAGCGGGTGTGGCTGATGCCCATGGATCCGGAAACCGGTTTTGCCTGGCACGCTTTCGCGAGATTTTCGATCCGGCCGCTCTTTTTTCGGATTTCAACACCGTGACCGTTCAGGGTGGCGAGTCCGGCGGAGTCGTAGCCGCGGTACTCGAGCCGGCTCAAAGCCTCCAGCAGGATCGGCTGGGCATTTCTTGACCCCACATAGGCGACAATCCCGCACATCGTGAACTTGTTCTACCTTTGGGAAAGGATAGGGTCAAACGATGACCCAGCGCCGCTCCGGTAACCCTGACCAGGTGATCAGTGTGATCTTGGGGGGAGGCGAAGGGAACCGGCTTTTTCCCCTGACTGCGGAGCGGGCCAAGCCAGCCGTGCCGATCGCCGGAAAGTATCGGCTGGTCGACATTCCGATCAGCCTGAGCCTGAACTCAGGGATCAAACGTATTTTCCTTTTGACCCAGTACTTGAGTTCCTCGCTCCATCGTCACGTCCAGCAGAGCTACCGTTTTGACGACTTTATTCCACGCGGATTTATCGAGATTGTGGCCGCTCAAAAAACGCGTGGGGGGACCGAATGGTATCAGGGGACGGCGGATGCGGTTCGGCAGGGATTGATTCATTTCGACAATCATCCGCACGACTACGTCCTCATCCTTTCAGGAGACCAGCTGTACCGGATGGATTTTCGCGAAATGTTGGAGCAGCACATCTCATCCGGGTCGGAGATCACCATTGCCACCTTGCCCGTCGATCGGAACATGGCCCCCAGCCTGGGAATTTTAAAGGCGGATGACCAGCATCGGATCACCGAGTTTGTCGAGAAACCCAAGGATCCCGCCGTTCTGGCCTCCATGGAGAGTGGTTCTGCCCTGCCGAAGGACCGCCCCTTTCTTGCCTCCATGGGGATTTACATTTTCAATCGTGACACGTTGCGGGAGTGCCTGGATGGGAATGACGGAAAAGATTTCGGAAAAAACATTTTACCTGCGGCGATTCAAGGAAAGAGGGTGTCTGCATTCATTCATGACGGGTACTGGGAGGATATTGGAACCATCGGGGCCTTTTATCAGGCAAACTTGGATCTTCTGGCCCCAGAGCCGAAGTTTGATTTCGGATTAGGCTCGGCACCGATCTACACACGTGCCCGATTCCTGCCGGGTTCGGTGGTCGAGGATTGCGAGGTGATACGGGCGATTGTTTCCGATGGGTGCGTGATTCGAAAAAGTATTCTGGATCAGGCTGTGATCGGGATTCGGTCACGGGTTGGGACGGGGTGCCAGATTCGCCGCTCTGTGCTGATGGGGGCGGACTACTACGAGACCCCCGGCCAGCAGGAGGAGAACCGAAAGAGGCAGAGACCTGCCATCGGCATAGGGGAGGGAACGTTGATCGAGGATGCCATTATCGACAAGAACGTGAGGATTGGTCGGAACGTGCGGATCGGTGCAGCGGGAAAGGAGCGGAACATGGATGGAAAAAGCTTTTACGTCCGGGATGGCGTGGTGATCATTCCGAAGGGAAGCACAATTCCGGACGGGTCGGTGATTTAGAAAAACCGTTGCACTGGCGGCAAAGGGGAACGATAATTCGAAACATCAGCGGGCGTGATGTAATGGTAGCCTGCGAGCTTCCCAAGCTTGATGCGAGGGTTCGATTCCCTCCGCCCGCAATTATTTCATACCTCTACTTCAGTGACGCCGGCGCAATTTCATTGAAATGACTAAGGTGTTCGCAGCCCCGATTTGTTGCGGGGAGTTCCTGGGGTAAGACGAGCCGCAGGTTGGGGAATCCCGCTCGCCGGTTCTGA
>Ga0214917_10001360_pt1 | contig 31415 bp, 29 predicted proteins | sample LL_1208_BB_MetaG_FD_177983 | JGI IMG/M metagenome (GOLD analysis project Ga0214917, IMG submission 177983) | Freshwater microbial communities from Lake Lanier, Atlanta, Georgia, United States - LL_1208_BB | ecosystem: Environmental > Aquatic > Freshwater > Lake | place: USA: Georgia | collected... | reverse complement strand
ATTTATAGAAAAAAGAGATGGGTCCCATCACCGCCGTCCGTCATCCGATTTCTGAAGGCCAGATGAGAATAGGTTTCTGTTAACTCGAGGCCGTCAGCCTTTGCTGCTCCGCCATCTTTGCAAAATGTCCCTTGGCTTTGAGAAGCTCCTCAAATGTCCCACGTTCCACAATCCGCCCGTGGTCGAGGACAATGATCTCATCCATATTTGCCAGAGTGGAGAGACGATGGGCGATGCAGATAACCGTTCGGCCTTCCTCAAGTGAATCGATGGCAGTTTGGATCTCCTTTTCCGCCCTAGAATCCAAGGCCGCGGTGGGTTCATCCAATACCAGGATCGGAGCGTTGCGGACAAAAGCCCTAGCGATGGCTACGCGGGCCTTCTGCCCTCCCGAAAGAAACTGACCGCGTTCGCCGCAGGGGGAATCGTAGCCCGAGGGCATCTTCATAATGAAGTCGTGGGCATAGGCTCGTTTCGCGGCCTGTTCAATATCTGCCTGGCTCGCTCCTTCGTGACCAAAGCCAATGTTGGTCGCTACAGGGAGGTTGAAGAGAACTACGTCCTGGCTCACCAAGGCCATCTGGGCGAGCAGATCCTTGGTGGCGTACTCCTTGAGGTCGTGACCATCCAACAGGATCTTTCCTTTGGTTGGATCGTAGAAGCGCATTAACAGATTGATCAGGGTGCTTTTGCCCGAGCCGCTTTCCCCGGCGAGGCCGATCTTTTTTCCTTTTGGAATGTCGAAGGAGATCTCATGCAGGACATCCGTGTGCCCATAGGAGAACGTGACCCCTTCGATCCGAACGCTCTGGTTGAATTTGGCCAACGCCCGGGGATGGGCGGGCTCCACGACGGTGGGCTTCTCTGAGAATAGCTCTTCCAATCGCTGAGTGCTAACTGTCGTCATCTGCAGAGTGAGGTGAAGATTGGCAATTCGCTTGATGGAAAGAGGCGCGAGGAGAAGTGCTGTAAGGAACGCAACCAGATTTCCGGGCTTGGCGTTCGTAGTGAAGACAAAGACGAGGAGAAAACCAACTCCGAGCATGGAGAGAATCTCGATCAGGGGATTGAGCAAATTACGTGTTTGCGCCGTTTTGACACTCATCTCCACGGTGACGTTGGCCTGTTCACGGAACGACTTAAGCTGCAACGCCTCCATGGCGTAGGCCTTCACGATCCGAATGGCGGCGAGAGCCTCCAGTAAACTTCCGCTTTGCGCCACGGAAAGGTTGGTGAACTTTTTTGTAAGCATGCGGAGTCGTTTTCCGCTCGAGATCACTGGCACAAGCACCAGGGGAAGCATAAAGCTGGCTATTAGGGTGAGCTTCCAATCGATAACAAGCATACTGATCAGAATGCTGAGGATAGTGAAAGGCTCCCGGATGGTATCGATGAAGCCGTTGGTCATGGCAGTATAGATGGCGTTGGTGTCCTGAGTGATCCGGGCGTAGATATCGGAGACCGGCATCCGCTGGAAAAAGGCCATAGAAAGTTCCTGCGCTTTGCGTAGGGCTGCAACCTGCATATCACGGATCACCCTAGCGCTGACCCAAGTAAGGCAGTACGTGCTGAAGTAGCTGGCCATAGCCCGGCCTCCCATGACGAGCGGCAGCAGCAAGAAGCCGCCCAGCATCTGTTGCCAAGTCACAGCTTGGCCCATACGGGGAAGCCACTTGTCAGGAACTTTCTTAACGGATTCACCGACAGGAGCCAGGGCAGCTTTTATTCTTTTAGAAAACGATTCTCCTTGAGGAGACTCTGTTTGGGTGGGGGTGGACGTTGATTTGGACTGAATCGCCAAGACAGCGGCAGGGGGTGCAAGCCGGTTGAAGAGGGCGTTGACGGAAAGAACAAAAAGACCGTTCGAAAGCCCAAAGAACATGCTGAGCGCAATCCCAAGAACAAACCGAAACCGGTATGGCTTCAGGTATGGAATCCCAAAGGCCCAAATCTTTTTAAGCTCCTGCACGATCAGAAATTAACAATGCTTGATAACAAATACGATTCTAATGATCGTAGGTATTTATGGGTTTTGGATCTGGCAGGCCAAGAGCTTAAGACAAAAGGAAAAAGAGGATTTCAGCAAAAATGCGTAACGAGGCATCCAGTAATGGCCTTTACCATGACCAATGGAAGGGCAGTATATCCTGATCAAATGGCGCCACGCAGTGGGAAAGCCAACCAAAAATTGAAGACATTATGAGGGAACATTTATTTTCGAAGGCGGCAAGGACTATACTAACCCGCACTGCTCGCCGCATTTTCGCTGGGTGTGGCATTCGCCTTCCTGGGCCCGTCCGCATAAAAACATGGGAAGATCTTCCGCGAAAAGTCATCGAAAAAAGACGAACTCATTTGGTTCAAGAGGCTAATCGCGTTTGGCCCCATCCCCATCCCCACCTGTGCGCGAATTCCTTGGAATATCCAGAAACTGGCGTGGCTGAATTATCTGGGGCAACCGTTTACGGGCCAACGGTTGGCGTTGTTGATAAAGAAAATCACTTGATTCCTGAAGTCTCGATTCAATGGGGAACACCCCCTGAACTACATTGGACTCTCCGGCGTCTCAATCTTCCTAGTAGGGAGAGGCTTCGCGGCCGGACACTCCTTTTGGCTAGCACGGGAGGTGAGACTTACTTCCACTGGATGACGGATGTCTTGCCAAGGATCAATCTGATTCTGAGAGCGGGTCACCAACTTGCTGAATTCGATCATATTTTGGTAACTGTAATAAAAAAACCTTTTCAAAAAGAAACGCTTCTTGCCGCCGGAATACCGCTGAACAGATGTCGAATTCTTGGGCCTAAGGCGAAAGGGTATTATTGTGAAAACCTAACCTTGCCTAGCCTGCCTAGCACGACAGGAGTTGTGCCACGGAGCACGGTCGACTATTTAAAAAAACTTTTTCCTGTCGAACGCCTATCCGCAAAACGTAAAATCTTTGTTGGCAGGGCAGATGCAAGGCACCGAGCTCTTCAGCACGAATCCGAAATTTGTCGCCAGCTTGTGTTGCGGGGTTTCGAAGCTTACGAGTGCGAAGGAAAAAGCGTGGCAGAACAGGCGAGGCTATTTCATTCGGCAGAGACCATTGTTGCTGCCCACGGCGCGGCTCTTACAAACCTCGTTTTTTGCGAGCCAGGGACTACCGTGCTCGAACTCTTCAGCCCGAAGTATGTCAATCCGTGCTACCGAGACACATGCGTCGCGGCTAATTTGAAGTATGGGGCAGTCATTGGCAACGGGGGAGATTGGGAGGTGGTTATGGTGCATGACCGACCCGCGGCCCCAATAACAACCAGTGCAAGGGCAACTCTAGAAGCCTTAGCTCAAATAAACGCTGGATGAGCGAGACGGAAAAATTGAATCCTCCTCTGCCAAAAAAAATCCATTATGTATGGCTTGGCAGAAAGCCCCTACAGCCGTTGTCGCAGCGATGTCTGGCCAGCTGGAGGAAATATCTTCCAGATTGGGAGATAAAGAAATGGGATGAAAGCAATAGTCCCATGAACCACCCCTTTGTCGCGAAGATGATGAACAGGGGCTTATACGCTTTTGCTTCAGACTATATCCGACTGCACGCTTTAATGGAGGAGGGAGGGCTATATTTGGATACGGATGTTGAGCTTCTTTGCTCACCCGATTCGATGCTAGAATACAAAGGCTTAACAGTGGGCCTACTTTCGTTGCAAAACCGGCTAAAAAAATGTTCGATTGGAACCAGTTGGGTCTCTGCTCCGAGCGAGTGCGCTTGGGTTGCGAAAATAAAGGAGAGATATCAAAATCTGGATAAGGCGGTGATGAATAACACGATCTTTACTAAGGAAATACTTCCTGCCTTTGGTTGTCATGAAATTCCAAGAGACAAGAAATTTGACTTCTTCGAAGCTTCGGGAGCGCGAATTTATCATCCGGACTACTTGAACCCGGTTGAGCAGGGACTGTCAGGGATCAACACTCCAGTGCGGAAGCCCAATTCCGTGGCCATTCATCACGCGACGGGAAACTGGGGCGGAAGTGAGGACCCTAAAGCCATATGGAAGAGGATATTGGATATGCGCTTAGATCGAAAACTCCTGCGGCCGATCGAAGATCTCTTCAAAAGAGTACGCTCATGAGTTGGCAGCTTCAAACCCCGGTTGCGATCTTCTTTTATCGAAGGCCTGATCATCTGAGAAAAGTGATGGAGAAGGTGAGGGAGGCTCGGCCGCCGACCCTTTATGGTATTTCCGACGGTGCCAAGAGTGGAAATGAGGAGATAAAAAAAGGGGTGGAAGAATCGCGGAAGGTTTTTCGAGAGATGATCGATTGGCCGTGTCGGTGGGAGCTGCTTGAGAGGGAGAGCAACCTAGGGTCATACCTGAGCGTTTCGAAGGGGCTGGACTGGGTCTTCGAAAGAGAGGGTGAGACGATCGTGCTGGAGGACGATACTGTTCCTGATCCGTCCTTTTTTCGTTTTGCGGCTGAGTTGTTAGATAAGTATCGAGACAATCCGAAAGTAGGCGCGATCTCCGGGAACAACTATGACGACCCCCAGCTTTGGCCGGGCGATCAGAGTTACCGCTTTACCCGGTATCACCATTCGTGGGGCTGGGGCACTTGGAAGAGAGCGTGGCACTGGTTTGACCGGGAAGAAAAATTACTGGGGGGGCTTTCGCGATTGCGAAGAGAGAACAAGGTGGGGCTTTCCCGCAGGGAGTGGGCATACTGGGAGCGCTCTTTCCGGCACACCTACGCCAAAAAACTGGATGCGTGGGATTATCGTTGGACCCTCTCACTCTGGGGGCAGGGCATGTACTGTATCGTTCCCCGGGTGAATCTGGTGCGGAACATTGGTTTTGACCAATTTGCTACCCATACGGTGGAACGAGACTTCGCAGATCTGAAGATGCACACCGCTCATGCCATGGCGTTTCCGCTCAAGCCACCAACAGCCTTGAAGCCCGATGCAAGGCTGGACGAAGGGGTCTTTCACAGCCATTACCGACGGTTAGAAGGAAGAAGAGATCTCTGGCAAAAGTTGTTGGATCGTGTCCAGCGCTGGGGCCGCTCCAAGGGGCCTAGGAAAGAAAGGTAACACATGCGACCAGGCATAACCCTGCGGATTTTGTCCCACAACAGGAAGGAGTTGCTTCTTAAAACACTGAATTCGGTCTTTGCCCAGGACGAACCGTTTGACCGCATCGAACTTTTTGACAATGGAAGTGACTTTCCGCTCAAGGATCTCCTAGGCCGATATCCTGCGTTACGCGTTCTCGGCCTGCCTCGTGCGGTTTCGGCCGCGGGAAATGCCAGGCGTGCATTCACGCAGGTCACGCAGACCCCCTGGCTCTGTGTCTTTCACGACGACGATCTGATGCATCCCGATTTCTGCAGGAAAATGCGGGATGCCACCCTTAATCATCCGGAAGCAGTCGCGGTTTCCTGCAACGGGAAGGTGATTGATGAAGGTGGAAATTCCCAGGGCAGCCTTGTTCCCCACCTTCTCGAGGACAAGTGGTTCCGCGGACCGGCTGACCTCGCTCGCTGGTACTGCGATGCCTTCATTCCCTTTCCACCTACGGTGCACCGCTGGAGTACCGCTTTTGGCTCGGATAGCGATTTTGCCGAGCACTATGGGCGGTGCGGAGACGTAGCCTTTCTTTCGCGGGTCGTCTGCCGAGGACCGATTCTGTTCCGCGCGGAACGGAACTTTTCTTACCGCCGTCACGGTGAGCAAAGTTCGGCTGGCTTTCTTTGGTGGGAAGAAAGCAAGCGGTGGCAATTGCAGTTGGACTTGTGTCAAGGGGATCCGGTGGCTCGACGATATGTCCAGCTTCGGCGGAACGCCCGTTTGACCTCCCGTTGGCTCAACGCGTGGCTTCAAGCTAAACCGCGAGAGGAGGATTGGGATTGGCAGTTTTTCTCTCTGGCGTCCGCCCACCGATTTTTTCGCAATAACAAGCTGAGAATTCTGCTCCGCATGATGAAAGCAGGAGCAAAGCCATGATTCGCGTGGCCGAAAAAAATGTCTATGGCGACGGGATGAAAGCGGAAACCAGCATTGTTCCCGAAATTATGGAGGCAGGCATCCGTCTGCGAGCTGGCTTGGCCCAAGTGGGTTTCGAAATACGTCCTTTTGCCGACTGGGCCGGAGCGCTACCGGATGTGGCGGTCTTTTGGGACTGTCCACGGATGGACGACCCAGACCTGCGGCGGTGCCTTGCGCAAGGCATCCCCTTTCTTTTGGTGATCTCGGAAAATTTCCACCTTCAGCCTCACGCCACTTATCGGGAACTCAAGCCACTGGCGCGGAAAATTCTGACCTACGATTTGGACGAGGTCGATGGGCAGAAGGTTTTCTGGCTTCCGTACTCTTTGGATATTCAAGCTGGTCGCCAAAAACGTGAATGGGCTCTCAAGCAGGCTCGGCCACATCTTTTGGGAATGGTAAACTCCTGGAAAAAAAGTGAAATGCCAGGGGATCTCTATCGAAAAAGAAACCGCCTGGCCATCCAAGCTGGGAAAATTTTGAAAGGGGAGATGTTCCTTGCCGGTTTAGGGTGGGATCGCCATCTGGTTCACTCGCTCAAGTGGCAGCGGAGCTTGGCAAAAAGATGCCCATCCTTGGCGCGAAAGCTTTTTCAGTGGCCAACCTCGGCCTATCGGGGACTTTTGGGTTTTGGGGAGGCAAAACTGCAGGCTCTGGCCACTTGTGAGTTCGCTCTCGTTCCGGAAAACTGTTCTTCCCTGAGGGGATACATCACAGAAAAAATCTTTAACGCCCTTTTTGCTGGTTGCATCCCCATTTATCAAGGGCATCCCGAGGCCACTCGGTGGCTTCCACCGGAAGCCTTTCTCCCTATGGAGCGTTTTCGTAGTGGGGCACAGATGGTGCAGTTTCTCCGTGCCATGACCCGGGAAGAGAGGGAGGCGTACCGGGACGCCGGGACTCGTTTTCTGGAGGGTAAAGCCATGGAGTTTTTTGATGTGCATAAGTATGTGGATGTTGTTCGGCGCCATCTGGAATCCGCCCTGCCCGAATCCAAAGCTCGCCCAGCGGCTGATTTCCAGCGATAATCCCCCCAGACATGAGGCGTGAGTTTCCATGAAAGCCGTAATTCTTGCCGGGGGTCTGGGAAGCCGCATCGCGGAGGAGTCCCAGTCTAGGCCTAAGCCAATGGTGGAAATCGGGGGGCGGCCTATTTTATGGCATGTCCTTAAAATCTATTCCCAACACGGCATTCGGGATTTCATTATCTGCACGGGATTCAAGGGGTATGTAATCAAAGAGTATTTTGCCAACTACTTTCTTCACATGTCGGATGTGACCTTCGACATGCAAAAAAACAGCATGGAGGTACACGAAAAACATGCCGAACCATGGCGAGTGACACTTGTGGACACTGGGGAGGGAACCATGACGGGTGGGCGTCTGAAGCGTGTCGCCAATTATATCGGCAATAAGACCTTTTGTATGACCTATGGGGATGGTGTGGGAGATGTGGATATCAAGGCGGCTATCGCGGCCCATAAAAAAGCAGGAAAAAAAGCGACAGTCACGGCTGTTCAGCCTCCAGGCCGCTTTGGAGCTCTTCAAGTGGAAGGCTCCTGCGTCACCGGATTTATTGAGAAACCTGAAGGGGACGGCGGCTGGATCAACGGCGGATTTTTTGTTCTGGAACCTTCCGTTCTCCAGACGATCAAGGGGGATGCGACGACATGGGAGCAGGAACCGTTGAAGGGGCTTTCGGCAAAAGGCGAGCTGCACGCCTATAAGCATCCGGGCTTTTGGCAGCCCATGGATACGATTAGAGATCGGCAATACCTTGATGAGCTTTGGGCTGCAGGTAAGGCCCCTTGGAAAAACTGGTGATCTCGCCAAGCGCTTTCCGTGGTAAGCGCGTTTGGCTGAGTGGCCACACTGGGTTCAAGGGGTCATGGCTTTCCGAGTGGCTTCTTCAACTTGGAGCCGTTCTACACGGCTATGCTTTGGCGCCCGACACAGCCCCCGCTTTCTTTGATCAGCTCGGCCTGGCCGGACGTCTTGAACATGAAGTGGCTGATATTCGGGACGCCGAGGGGCTCAGGCGCTCCATTCGCTCCTTCCAGCCCGATTTTGTCATCCATATGGCCGCCCAGCCTTTGGTGCGCCGTTCTTACGCGATTCCTGTGGAGACTTATGAGACCAATGTGATGGGGACGATCAACGTCCTGGAAGCGTTGCGTGGCATCTCCCACCCCTGCGCTACCGTGATCGTCACAACCGACAAGTGCTATGAAAATCTTGAGTCGGGTCGCGCATACGAAGAAGATGATCCTTTAGGAGGGCGTGATCCATACAGTTCTAGTAAGGCCATGGCTGAGATCGCCACCGCTGCTTATCGAAACTCCTATTTTCAAAAAGGGACTGTTCGTCTTGCCAGCGCCCGTGCTGGCAATGTTATCGGCGGCGGTGATTGGGCAGATGATCGTATTGTACCCGATGCCATGAGAGCATTAGAAATGGGTAAAACAATTGCTGTCCGCAATCCCAAGGCCGTTCGGCCGTGGCAGCATGTCCTTGAGCCCCTCAGTGGATACCTGACCCTGATTGCGCGGTTGGCTGAGGATCCGGCGGTCGCGGGGCCTTTCAATTTTGGCCCAGGACCTGAGTCAAACCGAACCGTTGAGGATCTTGTCGCCGAGTTACTGAAACATTGCAAGGGATCTTGGAGGGATGCTTCCGATCCCCAAGCTCCGCACGAAGCCACACTACTTAACCTTTCCATTGCTCGGTCTGAGGCCATCCTACACTGGCGACCGAAGTGGGGCTTTGCGCAAACTATTGAAAAAACAGCGGTGTGGTATCGGGATGTTCGGGAGGACAAGGCAACCCCTCTTGATATCACCCGTCGCCAGATCGTTGATTACACTGCATGAGCAACCCCCTTCCCCAACTCAAAGAGGAGATTCTGCGTCTAACCCGTGAGTATTCAAAACTCGCCCACGCAGCACAGCGACCCGGTACCGACACAAGCCGTGCGCCGTTTATTCCGGGGGAGACAATTGTTCCCTACGCTGGCCGCGTTTTCACGGAGGACGAGGTCGAGGCTGCCGTCGGAAGCACGTTAGATTTCTGGCTTACGCTTGGACCAGAGGGAGAGGCCTTTGAAAAAGAACTGGCGGCTTTTTTGGGGGTCAAATACTCCCTACTGGTGAACTCGGGTTCCTCGGCAAATCTGGTGGCTCTCTCCGTGCTAACCACGCACAAGCTCCCAGATCACAAGAGAGTCAAGCCAGGTGATGAAGTGATCACGGTAGCCGCAGGATTCCCCACGACCGTTGCCCCGATTCTTCAGAGTGGAGCAATCCCCGTCTTCGTGGATAACGATCCCGCCACTGGCAACATCCGCGTGGACCAGCTGGAGGCCGCATTCAGGCAAGGAAAGACAAAGGCCGTGATGATTGCCAGTGCACTGGGGAATCCTTTTGATGTCGCCACTGTTCTTGAGTTTTGCCGCAAACATGACCTCTGGCTGATTGAAGATAACTGTGATGCTCTCGGGTGCACTTACTCCATGCCGATCGAGAGGGCCAAGGCGATTGGAATCACAGAAAACTCTCCTGGTATCGCAGAAAATGGCACGCACATCACCCGTTACACAGGTACTTGGGGGGACATCTCCACCCAGTCATTCTATCCGCCGCATCATCTTACCATGGGAGAAGGTGGTGCCGTGAATATCGTTTCTCGGCCGCCCCTCAAAACCTACGCTGAGAGTTTCCGTGACTGGGGTCGCGACTGCTGGTGTCCATCTGGTAAGGATAATTCTTGTGGCAAACGCTTCGGATGGAATCTCGGCGAACTCCCTTCGGGGTACGACCACAAGTACACCTACAGCCATCTTGGCTACAATCTCAAGCCGCTTGATCCGCAAGCCGCTATTGGACGAAAGCAACTGCTGAAACTCCCTGCATTCATCCAGGCCAGGGAGCAAAACTGGGAATACTTGCGCGCCGGACTGGATGATCTCTCCGATGTGTTCAACTTCAGTCTGCCGACACATGCAACCGCATGGAAGAAGCCCTCGACCCTTGATCTTCGACCTTCGACTTTTGAGTGGGACGACACGGACTGTCGGACCCACTGTAGCTGGTTTGGCTTCATGCTCCGCGTGAAGCCCTCAGCGTCCTTCACCCACACCGACTTGGCGCGCCATCTCGATGAGAAAAAAATTGGAAACCGGATGTTTTTTGGTGGAAATCTCCTTCGCCAGCCTGTCTTTGTACAGCTCCGCAAGGACCGCCCGGATTCATTTCGTGTAGTGGGAGAGTTGAAGGGATCGGACGAGATCATGAATCAGGCCCTCTTCCTTGGCACCTATCCAGGGCTTTCGAAGGAGATGATGGATTACGAAATCGATATCATCCGGAACTTCGTGCGGAGCTTCTAATTCTCGAAAGGGAAAACCTGCCCATGTCCCTTCCCCCGCTCCCCATGGAAGATCTAGAGCATGTTCTTGCTCATACCCGGCCTCATTGGGAGCAATTTCGTGGTGGGAGGATTTTCGTCACCGGAGCCACCGGCTTCTTTGGGATTTGGCTTTTGGAAAGCTTTGCTTTTGCGAATAAAAGCTTGGATCTTGGAGCGAAGTTGGTGGGGTTGTCCCGTAATCCAGATGCTTTTTATGCAAAGGCTCCTCATCTGGTCCAAGAAAGCTCGATCGCTTTACATCGCGGTGATGTCCGTGACTTTGACTTTCCTCGCGGATCTTTCACGCACGTCATTCATGCGGGCACAACTTCCTCGGCTCCTGTTCCGCCATCCGAAATGCTGGATACGATCATTCGCGGAACAAAGCGGACGCTTGAGTTTGCTGTGGCAGCAGCCGCCAAGCGTTTTCTCTTTGTGAGTTCTGGCGCAGTTTACGGGAAGCAACCCCCTGAAATGACCCATATCCCCGAGACCTACCTTGGTTCACCGGATCCGATGGACCCGAACTCGGCCTATGGGGAAGGAAAGCGGGTGGGGGAACTTCTTTGCGCGATTGCGCATCAGGAGCATGGTCTCGAGGCAACTATTGCCCGTTGCTTTGCTTTTGTGGGACCCCATTTACCAATCGATGCCCATTTTGCCATCGGCAACTTCATCCGAGATGCCATGAAGGGAGAACCAATCAAAGTCAAGGATGGTTCACCTTACCGTTCCTACCTTTACGCAGCAGATTTAACTATTTGGCTATGGACCATTCTTTTCAAGGGCAAGCCGTGTCGGCCGTACCATGTTGGATCTGACCAGGAAATCTCGATCAATGATTTAGCAGCCACCGTCGCAAACTTAACCGGAGGGGGGTCTTTATTGCGTCCTTCTTCGAATCCGATTGCGCCCATATCCCGATACGTGCCAGCCACTCGAACCACCGCATCGGAATTGGCGCTCGCAAAAATTATAAATCTAAGAGAAGCTCTTAAAAAGACAGTTTTTTATTGTAGCCAAAACCCCAACAAATGAAGTTAAGTTAAAATGAAAATGGAATTAAAAATTGGCGGCAAGCTGGTCGGCGACGGACACCCTTGCTACCTGATCGGCGAAATCGGGGTCAATCACAATGGAGACATCCAGATAGCTAAAAAGCTGATCGATATTGCTGAAGCAGCTGGCTGTGATGCGGTAAAATTTCAGAAGAGGACCCCTGAAATATGTGTTCCCCTGGCACAGCGGGCTGTGATGCGCGAAACGCCTTGGGGCTACATTTCCTACATGGATTATAGGAACAAAGTAGAATTGGGACAGCCACTGTATGAGGAAATTGATCTTTACTGTCGCGAACTTGGCATTGATTGGTTCGCTTCGTGTTGGGACAAGCCTTCGGTAGATTTCATTCAGCAGTTTAATGTGCCTTGCTATAAAATTGCGTCCGCTACCCTCACGGAAGACGATCTCTTGTCCCATACACGCGCGACTGGAAAGCCCCTCCTGCTTTCCACGGGAATGAGCTCGCTAGCAGAGATAGACCATGCCGTCCAGCTCCTGGGGAAAAAGGATCTATTTTTGATGCATACTGTGAGCACGTATCCGGCTTTCTACGAGGAACTCAATTTGAGGGCTATCAATACTCTTCGAACCCGTTATCAGATTCCTGTTGGCTATTCTGGCCACGAGACAGGTATTGCGACAAGTGTCGCCGCAGTTGCTTTAGGTGCCTGCATCGTGGAACGCCACATTACATTAGATAGGTCCATGTGGGGCTCTGATCATGCCGCCTCACTTGAGCCATCAGGCCTCACAAGGCTGGTTCGAGATATTAGGTTACTGGAAAAGAGTATGGGCACAGGCGAAAAAAAAGTTCTCGATCGAGAAATTCCCATCATTGCACGCTTACGACGAAAGGATTAGCGTGGTTCATAAAATCAAAGCGGTGGCTATGGATGTTGATGGCGTGCTGACAGATGGGGCCTTCTGGTGGGGCATGGACGGCGTTGAGCTAAAAAGATTTTGTTTTGCTGATAGCACCGGAATTAGTAAAGCAATAAAGGATGGAATTCCGATTGCTTTGATATCCGGAGAAAGCAGTCCCGAAGGAATGCTATTAGTCCAACGGTATGCTGATAAGCTAAAAATAACGAATGTTTACAAAGGCTGCCATGATAAAGCCCAAGCGGTTCGGGAATTTGCCCATAAATATCAACTCAAGCTCGAATCAATTTGCTTTATCGGCGATGACATCATTGATTTGCCAGCCATGGAAATTGTTGGCCTGCCTGCCGCACCTGCAAACGCCCATTCGGCTGCTTTACAAAAAGCTAAATTAGTAACTGTGCATAATGGAGGTCAGGGTGCTGTCCGGGAAATTTTGGATTTGATTTTACAATAATCAGAAAAAATAGTCAGATGAGATTGTCAGATTACGTTGTAGACTTCCTAATAAAAAAAGGAGTCAAACATGTATTCATGGTGCCTGGTGGGGGGGCTATGTACTTAAACGACTCAATCGGCTCCAGAAAAGATATTCAATACGTGGGAAACTTGCACGAGCAGGCCAGTGCAATGGCGGCTGAAGCTTATGCAAAAATGACTGGCTCGATAGGTGTTTCGATTGTGACGACAGGTCCTGGCGGGACCAACGCAATCACCGGTTTAGCAGGGGCATGGCTCGATTCCACCCCAGTAATGATTATCTCGGGACAAGTGAAGCGTTCCGATCTTAAAGGAAGAAGCGGGGTTCGCCAAAAGGGAATTCAGGAAATTGATATAGTTTCGATTGTCTCTCCGATCACAAAATACGCAAAAATGATCATGAAGCCTCAGTCTATACGATATGAAATGGAAAAGGCTATGGTCTGCGCAATTTCAGGTAGACCGGGTCCTGTATGGTTAGACATTCCCTTGGATGTCCAATCCTGCCAAATAAAACCTAAAACATTAAAAGGTTTCAAGCCCCTACAGAAGAAAAACAAATCAAAAGAAAGTCTCAGAAAAAAAGTCGAAAAAACAATCAAATTACTAAAGGAATCATCTAGGCCTGTTTTTTTGCTAGGAAATGGCTTGCGACTTTCTAATGGAATTCCTGAATTTAAAAAAGTTCAACAAAACGTAAATATACCCATCCTAACCACGTGGTTAGCAGCAGACATAATTCCAGAAAATAATATTTTCTTTGTAGGTCGTCCCGGCAGTGTGGCTCCTCGGGCTGCCAATTTTGCAATACAAAACTCAGATTTACTAATTTCCATCGGGGCGCGGATTGATCACACGATTACAGGCTACGCCCCAGAACGATTAGCCAGAGGGGCAAAAAAAATAATTATCGATATTGACCCTGCTGAATTAAAAAAGTCTGTAAAACATTCTGAGATAAGAATTTGTTGCGATGCACGAGAATTTTTAAAAGAATTTCTTAAGCAAGTAATAAAAAAACCAACAGGGAAAAAAACCTTTTGGCTGCGAAAATGCCATGAATGGAAAAAAAGATACCCAGTTGTTCTTGAAAAACACCGAAATCCAAATCAACTTGTAAGCACTTATTTTTTATCTGAGATATTATCTCAACAATTAGAAGAAAACTCACTAGTCGTACCTGGAAGTTCCGGGGCTGGTATCGAAATATTTCAATTAGCTTTCAAAATAAAGAAAGGGCAAAGACTTTTCCAGACATCAGCACTGGGATCAATGGGAAACGGTGTGCCGGCTTCTATTGGAGTTTGCTTGGGGTCAAATCGCCAGAATACAATTTGTATCGATGGGGATGGGGGTTTCCAGTTTAATATTCAAGAACTCGAAACGATTCGCAGATTAAAATTACCAATAAAAATATTTGTTCTTAATAACAGTGGGTACTCATCGATACGAACTTCACAAAACCGGTGGTTCAAAAGGCTAACTTGCGCTGATTCATCGAGTGGCTTGACGCTTCCTGATATTTGCAATGTTGCCTCAGCTTATAAGATCAAAACTTTCAAAATTCATAATCAAAAGAATTTAGCAGCTGAAATAAAAGAAGTTTTGAAATACAGAGGACCTCTTGTTTGTGAAGTAGTTTGCATTCCCGATGAACCAAGAATGCCAAGTTTATCTTCTGCTCAAAGAAAAGATGGATCTTTGTTTTCCAAGCCTCTTGAAGACTTATGGCCTTTTCTTAAACGGAAAGAATTTATTGAAAATATGATTATCCCAGTTTTAAAAGAAAATTAGGCATATCATTCTCAGCAAGGAAAGTAATGAACTCTAAAATTCTCAATGGAAAAAATGTCCTAATAACAGGAGCAACAGGCGGCCTTGGAATCGCGATAGCTCATCAACTTGCAAGTGCTCGATGTAATTTATTCCTAACTGGGAAAAATATAACTAAGCTTAAAAATATTCAATATCAACTTCAGAAATATAATATTAAAGTCCATATTTGCTGTGCTAATTTAGCAAAAGTTAGTGAAATCCGGCGTTTAGTATATAAAGCCCTCCATGCATATAAACGTATTGATATTTTAATTAATTGCGCAGGTGTATTTCCAATCGGCTCAATTGAAAAAACTACCCTTTCAAATTTTCAGAAATGTTTCGCAGTAAATATTCAAGCCCCCTTTCTGCTTACCAAGCAAATAATTCCAAATATGATTAAAAACAAATGGGGCCGTATAATTAATATTGGTTCATCGTCTGCATTTAACGGATTTAAAAACACATCAATTTACTGTGCTTCAAAACATGCTCTCCTTGGGTTTTCCCGGGCGTTGTTCGATGAGTTGAAAGAAAAGAATATTAGGGTAATTTCGATCAATCCTGGGACGATTCGAACTAAGATGGGCAAAAAACTAGTTCTGCAAGATCCTAGATCGTTTATTAATCCTAATGACGTTGCAAAGTATTTGGCTTTTGCTTGTTCTTTTGATTCTGAGATGGTGAGCGAAGAAATACGCTTAAATAGAATTTACTTAAAGTAATGATAAATTTTAAGTGACAATGAAAATAATAGCACTAATTCCTGCGCGAGGAGGTTCAAAAGGTATTCCAAGGAAGAATCTCCGTCTTTTAGGAGGAATTCCTCTTGTTTCCCATTCAATTAGGCAGGCAAGACAATCAAAAAAAATAACACGGGTTATTCTTTCGACAGATAGCAGTGAAATTGCTGAGGTTGGTAAAAAAGAGGACGCAGAAGTACCATTTCTAAGACCGGTATCGATTGCACAGGATTTGTCAACCGATTATGAATTTGTGAAACACGCATTAGAAATGTTGCTTGAGAGTGAAAAATACGTCCCAGACTTGGTGGTTCAATTGAGACCCACGGTGCCTTTAAGGCAGGTAGACGTTATTGATCAAGCCATCCAACATATTATAGACAATCCACAAGCCGACTCTTTACGGTCGGTAACAAGTGCTTCTTTCACACCTTTTAAAATGTGGAATTTAGGGCAAGATGGGTTCTTGATGCCTTTGCTTTTTTTGCCGAAAATAAAAGAACCTTGGAACGAGCCAAGGCAGAGGCTGCCTAAAACTTATCAGCATGATGGATATATCGATATCGTGCGTCCGAAAACTATTTTCGAGCAGCAGTCAGTCTCAGGAAGCAGAATTTTGCCGTTTTTCTTGCAGACGCCATCTGTAGATATAGATTGTGAAGAGGATTTCATCGAAGCAGAAAAACAACACATTCAAATACGGAAATAAGTGAAAGTATTGATCATAAATCCGAGCAAGTGGGGAAGGGGAATAACCCCAATTTGGATCGCCAGTCATTCATCAGTTTTAAAGTCTAATCATCACGAAGTTCAACTCTTCGACGCAACTTTTTTCAAAAACTGGGCAGTTGATGAAAATACCTACAATACATCAAATCAACAATACCAGCCTTCCGATTACTTGCGGAACGTAAAATTTACCGACGAACCAGTACTATCAGCATTACAAAAAAGTATAAATAAATTTAGACCAGACATTGTTTTTTTTGCAGCGATTTCCTCTCATATTCATGGCGAAGGGGAGTACGCCGCAATTCAGTTTGCTTATGAACTTATTTCGGGCGTAGACTTTAGAGGTAAGATTATAGCAGGCGGACTCCAAACAACTGCCGCCCCAGAACAAACAGCTGAGCGATTTGCTCGTATAGATTTGTTTATTAGAGGTGAATCTGAGTTTGTTTTGCCATTGATTGTAAGTGCAATTGAAAAAAATAAATCGTTTAAAAATATACAAGGCTTAGTTTATCGAGACGAAGAAAAAGTAATTGTAAATTTACCTCAGCCAATAATTGCAAATCTTGATGAGATTGGCCCTTACGATTATTCGGTCTTCCAGGATCAAATATTTTTTAGACCATACAATGGTAATGTCGTAAGAGCTGTGGATTATGAAATTTCACGGGGATGTCCTTTTACATGTAGTTATTGCGTAGAAACAGTGATTCAAAATTATTACGGTTTTTCAGAAAAGACACCTCGTGGGTTATTGAAAACGCCAAAAGCTTATTTAAGACATAAAACCGCTAAAAGAGTTTTTGAGGAAATTAAAAGTCTCCATAAAAATTTTGGTATAAGTTTATTCAGGTGCCAGGATACTAACTTCTTAACAATTAAGCGGGAGACTTTATTTGGACTAGCAGAGCTGCTTGAAAATGAAAAAATGCCGATAAAATTATACATTGAGACTCGACCGGAAGGGATTAATGAGGGCACCATCCCTTTGTTAAAACGGCTTCAAGTTGACGGTATCGGGATGGGTATAGAATTAGCGACACAAGACTTCAGGGAAGGAAATCTGAATCGGTTTGCCGACCAACCATCCATTGTTAAAGCATTTCAATTGCTACAAAAAGGGAATATTAAAAGGACCGCTTACAACATAATTGGTTTGCCAGACCAAGATGAGGAATCGATTCTTGATACAATAAAGTTCAATAGGTTACTAAATCCGGACAACGTTACTGTCGCCTTTTATTCACCTTACATCGGAACAGAGCAGCAAAAAAAAGGTGCCTCCTTGTCATATTTTTCGGATTATGAATACAATGTTGACAACCAACTTCGCACCACGACTCGCCACAACGTCCTCAATCAGGATTTGCTTAACTTTTATAAAAAGAATTTTATCAAACTTGTCAAAGATAAAGCCATAGCGTTGCACCCACAGAGTGAATCATTAGCATAGTCTTCAGAAAATGCCGACACTATTATTAGCCTCACCACCGCAATTAAAAAAATGGCCAAAAAAAGGGGAAATCATAATTGTTGATCTTGAGTATACCGCTTGGAGAAACTCAAATAAGTTCAATTGGGGAAGACCTTGGGAGTGGAGGGAAATAATTCAAATAGGCGCCGTTTTAGTAAGTTCGAATAATTTTAAAATATTAAAAACTTTTAATGTTTATGTGAAGCCAGAGAAAAACAAAGACCTATCAAGTTATATAAAAAAACTAACAGGAATAAGTCAAAATACAATTGATTCCAAGGGAATGGGTTTTTTATCCGCCTTTAAACGGCTGAAAAAGTTTATACCTAAAAGAAACATTATTTTAGCAAATGGAAGCGACGGCCAAATTTTAAATGAAAATCTGATACTTCACAAAGCGAGTAAAAAACCTTTTCTACCGATTTGTGTTTATAACTTTAAGCCATTGCTTTCAAAAAAACTATCTATACCTGAAATGTATTTAATATCTTCGAAACTTCCAAAAATTGCTGGCATTAGAAAAAAACTTCGGGCCCATTCTGCCTTGGACGATTGTTTTTCCATCTGTTCTGCTCTTCGTAAATGGAGAGAAAACCATTTAATATAATTAGCAAAATAAATGACAACTCCCCGTGAACGTCGCAAATTAGATTACCCCGATTTATGAAAAGCACACAAGTTCGCAACTGCACGGTATGCAATGGAGTCGAGAAGCGAGTACTTTTTCGTCAACGTTTCGGATCTCTTTCCAGGAGCAGCTTGCTAACTGGATTCGATCTGGTTATCTGCACAAATTGCGGTGCAGGCTACGCTGATAATGTGCCCAGCCAAGATGTCTTTAATCGCTACTACGCGGAGATGTCCAAATACGAGTATTCAAATCGTGCAGGAATTCAAACGGAAACGGATTTGAGCCGTTTCCGTGAAGTGGCCGATCTCTTGGTGCCTCACTTAAAAAGAGATCATCGCTTACTTGACATCGGTTGTGCCACCGGCGGTTTGCTTGCTGAGTTCAAGCGCCGAGGATTCGCGAATCTATTCGGGGTTGACCCGTCTCCCACATGCGCAAAACTGACGGAGCAACTCTATGGAATTCCTGCAAAAGCTTTGTCCATTTCCAACCTGGATCATTTGGGTGAACCAGTTGATGCAGCTTTTCTCACTGGCGTTCTTGAGCACATCAGCGACGTGGACGATTCCCTCGCCAGTGTAAAGTCCTGCCTGCACGAAGGCGGATTTATCTATTTCGAAGTGCCTGACGCAACTCGTTATGACCATCATTTCAGCGCTCCGTATCAATTCTTTAGCATGGAGCACGTAAATTATTTTTCGCCTAAATCCCTAAGTAATTTGATGGCGCGGCATGGGTTCTCTGTTGTCTTCACCAAGAGATTAAACCGTCACCTGAGCACACAGGCCATCGAACCCACAATTGGTGCGTTATTTCGCTGGGACTCGGGAAATCAAAGCACTAGCAACCTTGGCAGGGATGAAGAAACCGAACCTGCCTTGGCGCGTTATATACAGCACTCGCGTGAGTTGGAAATAAAGATCCAAGCAAAAATAGCCGCCCTAGCCGACGCGGCAAAACCTCTTGCCGTTTGGGGCACCGGCACGCACACGTTGCGGCTGCTTGAAAACAGCCGCCTGTCGCAAGCCCGGATTGTTTCCTTCATTGATTCCAATATTCACTATCAAGGGAAGACGCTCGCCGGGGTTCCGATTGTGGCGCCCGCCGCTTTTACGGATACGAATGCCGATATCCTTATCTCGTCTCAAACTGCCGAACAGGAGATTTTCCAAATGATCACTCAACAATTGCATTGGCCGAATTCGATCGTGTGCTTGTACGAAAATGAGCAGCGTATGCAGCCTCACTAAGCTGGAATTAAACTGCCCTCCAGCAATAGCGGCTGCTTAGCAAGAAAGAGAATATCGAGATTCTCGAGCGACCGTTGTTCCAACACTCAGTGGTTCTGTTGGGGTGCCTCACTTATCTTTAAGCCGCAGTTCACGCACCTACCAGTAGGTCCTATCGATAATTCATTCTTACAAATAACTTCGGTGCGTCGAATGGGTTAAACGAAGCCCTACGAAAGAAATATTCTTAGTGGCAACTCAGTTGACTTGAGCGACAAAGTATTCATCCGATGTATTGATCTTTTTTCCTGTCAACAGGCGTTCGTTTTCAGGCAAATCCTTTCTTTATGTTAAGAAATGCTTGTGAGAGAGTAGGACAGCTAAAATGAATTCAAAAACGCTGTCCGTTGCAGTGCTTGGAACTGGGAATATTGGCACTGATCTTTTAGTGAAGATTCTTCGATCTCCCTTGTTGAAGTGTAATCTTTTTGCAGGGCGTAATCTTTCGTCGCCAGGAATGACAAAGGCTAGCCTTCTCAATGTTCCGATATCTGCGGGGGGTATTGGGAGTATTCTCGATAGAAAAAGCGATATTTCCTTAGTCTTTGATGCGACGAGCGCGGAGGATCACATGAAGCATGCCCCTCTTTTTGAAAAGGCAGGGATTGTCTCTGTCGATCTCACGCCTGCCAAAGTAGGAAAAATGTGTGTTCCTGCCGTAAACATGAAGGAGTGTCTAGGATCGGCCAATGTAAATATGGTCAGCTGTGGGGGGCAGGCTGCCATTCCGCTGGCTTACGCGATTATGGAGGCGAATGACAAAATTGAATATCTTGAAACCGTGTCCAGCATCGCATCCCGCAGTGCAGGCCCGGCGACACGCATCAATCTGGATGAATATCTCAGCACAACAGAAAATGGCCTTAGCGCCTTTTGTAAATGCAGCCATACCAAGGCAATTCTCAACTTAAATCCAGCCCAACCCTGCGTTCATATGCATACAACGGTCATGGCCAAAGCTGCCAAGTTCGACTTAAAAAAAACCCGTGAGAAGATTTCTGAAATGGTTCATGTGATTCAAAAGTATGTGCCAGGCTATCAGTTGCTTTTAGATCCTATGATCGAAAGCGGGCGGTTGATCGCAATGGTGAGGGTGGATGGGCATGGGGATTATCTTCCTAAGTACGCTGGAAACCTTGATATAATCAACTGTGCGGCAATTGCTTTTGCGGAGGCTTTAGCGAACCTTGTGGCTACGAGGGATAATCGTGCTCCATGAATAACCTGCCCCACCTTACGGTATGTGATGCGACGCTGCGCGATGGTTCTCACGCCTATAGCCACCAGATTACTTTGGAGCAGATAAAGGCCTATGCCACGGCCTCGGAACAGGCTGGCTATACGTATCTTGAGGTGGGGCACGGCAATGGACTTGGAGCTTCCTCCCTTCAAGTTGGAGAAAGCCTTGTTTCCGATAGCGAAATGCTTCAAGCGGCTAAGCAATGTCTTCAAAATACGAAGCTCAGCGTCCATGTGATCCCAGGCTTCGCGACGATCAAGAAGGAGATCGTCAATGCTCTTGATGCCCGAGTGGATCTCTTTCGTATAGGATGCCACTGCACTGAAGCCGACATCACCCAGAGACATATCAGTTATATTCGAGGTGCTGGCCGTGAGGTGTGGGGTGTTTTGATGATGAGTCACATGGCATCGGCAGAGGTGTTGCTGGGTGAAGCAAAGAAAATGCAATCTTACGGCGCCCAAGGGATCGTTCTGATGGATTCGGCGGGAACTTACCTTCCCAAAAATGTTACGGAAAAAGTCGGACGCTTGGCATCAGGCCTCGAAGTTCCTGTTGGGTTTCATGCCCATCAAAATCTCGGGCTTGCCATTGCCAACTCTCTAGCGGCGATCGACGCCGGTGCCAGAATCATCGATGGTACGTCCAAGGGATTCGGGGCTGGAGCCGGCAATGCACCCCTCGAGATGCTTGCCGCAGTGCTCAAGCAGATGGCGTATCAAACGACCATTGACCTCTTCAAATCCCTAGATGCTGCGGAGGTTGCCGGGCAGCTCTTTGCTGGCGCTTTGCCTGAGTCCAATGGGATCACGATTGTCAGTGGACTCGCCGGAGTCTTTTCGGGCTTCTCGAAGCCTGTTCAGCGTGTGGCAAAACAAATGGGGGTAGATCCGCGAGATGTCTTTCTTGAGCTTGGCAAAAGAAAAGTCGTGGGCGGGCAAGAGGATCTGATTATTGAAGTGGCAGCTGAAATAGCGGCCCGAAAAGGTGTGGTTAAGTAATGGATGCTTTCCGCAAATCACCACTAATTTGCGCACCTGTATTTTCCAAATGAACCAAGCCATTACCCTTGTGAAAGCCGATTCCGAGGCCGTGCTCAATGGTCGTATCGGACGCCTCGATGGATTGCGGGGGGAGCATCTCTACATTTCCGGCGGCACAGGCATTTTGGGGGCATGGTTGCTCGAACTGATTAAAGTTCTCAATGAGTCTCACAGCTTTGGCATCAAGGTCACGGCGTACAGTCGGCGGGCCCGTGATTTTGCTGCACGATGGCCTCATCTGGGCGGGGTTGAGGGCTTTCGTTTTGAAGATGGAGACATTCGATATTTTGCCGAGTTTCCAAGCGATGTGCGGTTTATCATCCATGCCGCCGCTCTTACTGACCGTCGTCTGTTGGCTTCCCAGCCTAGTTCGGTGGCGGAAGTAACCGGGGTGGGTACTTTGCGGATTCTTCGGGCGGCTCATTTACTCGATGACGTTAGAAAGTTTGTGCTTCTCAGTTCAGGACTGGTCTATGGCGCTCAACCATGGGATATGCCTCATATGAATGAATCCTTTGTCGGCTCCCTTCGTTGCAATGATGTCAATGCCGTATATGCGGAGTCCAAGCGCTTTGCCGAAGTGGTCGCTCAGGGCGTGATCAGCGAGACCAAGCTTCCTGTGGTGACCCTGAGGCCGTTCGCCTTTGTGGGTCCCTATCAGTCCCTCCAACTTCCATGGGCAATCACCGACTTCATCCGCGACAGTTTCACCGGCGGCCCGATTCGTATTATGGGAGACGGCGCTACGGTGCGCAGTCTCATGTATGCCAGCGACTTTGCCTTCGGCGTTTTGGCCGCACTCGCAGAGGGAAAGTCAGGGGAGGTCTACAATATTGGAAGCCCCAAGTCGGTTGACCTGCTCACCCTAGCAAAAATGATCACGGGATCCTTCACTCCTGCGCCGGAAATCAGGACGGGGCTAGGGCAAAGTGGCCACGACCACACGAGGCTTGTTCCTGACATCCAGAAAGCACAAAAGGATTTTGGGCTTGAGGTCTCTGTTTCATTGGAGAATGCAATTCAGAAAACAATCATGTGGAATCGTTATATGCGCTCATCATGAAAATTAAAGTAAGCGACCTCATTGCAAAGTTCTTTGAAACCAAGGGAATGAAATATGGCTTTGGGATCATTGGCTCTGCTAATGCCCATATTTTCGACTCAATATTTTATAACACCTCTATCGAGCTCATTTGTAATCATCATGAGCAGGCATGTGTCATGGCGGCTCAAACGTATTGGAAGATAGCGGGCACTCCGACCTTTGCCCTGGTAACCGCGGGAGGAGGATCGAGCAACGCGATCACGGGAGTGCTTTCAGCGTGGGCTGATTCCATTCCATGCATTGTGATTTCTGGGCAGGAAAACCCTAAGTTTATAACTCCGGATCATGAACTACGCATGTATGGAATCCAAGGTTATGATAGTCCCTTTGCCGTTAGTAAGATGACGAAATACGGCGCCCGTATCATGGATCCGAAACAGGTACTCTATGAACTAGAGAAAGCCTGGCATTGCGCTACGACTGGCCGACCAGGCCCATGCTGGCTTGATATTCCCATGAATATCCAATCTGCCTTAGTGGAAGAGGACGATTTTGTCCGTTACATCCCTGAAGTGGGCGATCTGGATCAGGAAGGGAGCATCCTTCAGGAGGAGGCATTGGCAAACGCTGTTACGAAAACACTAGAACAGCTACGGACCGCACGTCGCCCCCTAATCTGGCTTGGGGTAGGTGTTCGCATGGGAGGGGCAGCCTCAGAGGCAACACGCTTCATTGAAAAGCTTGGAATTCCCGCGCTTGTTTCATGGTCGGCGATTGATCTTTTGCCGTCGGATCATCCTCTTGTAGCAGGAAGCGCCGGTGTTTATGGACAGCGTGCCGCAAACTTTATCCTTCAAAGCTGCGATTATCTTCTGACAATAGGAACCCGTCTGGCCATTCCTCAAATTGGGTACGAGATTTCTGAGCTTGCGAGGGGGGCCAAGGACATAACGGTGGTCGATATTGACCTAACAGAACTCAAAAAATATCCCCAAAGATTTACGAGCCCCATATGCGCGGATGCGGGAAAATTTATTAAGGAAATGCTTGTTCAAGTTGCAAAAAAACCGCTTCCGAGACCCAAAGAATGGATCGAGTGGTGCGGGCAAATCAAAAATCGATTCCCTTGGATAGGGCCTGAGCACAAAGATAAGGAAGGATATATCAACTCCTATCGTTTCATGGATAAGTTAGCGCCACTAATGAAACCAGACCAAATTGTGGTAACTGATATGGGAACAGCATTGCTGAGCGGCCACCAGGCACTCCCCATAAAACCGCCACAGCGTCTTCTTACTTCGCAGGGATTAGGTGAAATGGGATTTGGGCTTCCCGGCGCAATCGGTGCATCGATCGCTAGAAATAGGGGAGAAGTTCTCTGCTTAAATTGTGATGGCGGTATGATGATGAATCTTCAGGAGCTCCAAACAATCGTTCACTATCAATTGCCGATTAAAATAGTCGTTTTCAACAATGACGGATACCTCATGATTAAGCATACCCAGAAAGCAGTGCTTAAAGGGCGGTATGCGGGAACAGATAAAAGAAGCGGAGTTTCCTGTCCCGATTTCAGCAAGGTTGCCTCGGCATTTGAGATGCCGGCCTATCAAATCCGCACATGGAAAGACTTTGATCGCCTAATGCCCAAAGTGCTTGATGCCCCTGGTCCCGTGATTTGCGAGGTCTTTATGGACCCAGAGCAGTTTTTCCATCCCAAACTTGGAGTGTCTATTCAACCAGATGGATCATTGATCTCGCCACCCTTGGAAGATTTATCTCCATTTATAACTAGGGAGCTACTTGAAGCCAGCCTTGCCGTTCCAATCCTTGAAAAGTCAAAAAAATTAATCGCACCAATGCTGAGGGAACTCCACGCAAATGAAAAAACAGAATCGTCTAACAGCCTTAAGAATAAGCTGGCGAATCTAAAAGAAATAGGCTGAGAAGAAAGTTCGGCGATAAAAGGTCTTTTAGATTAAATTCGGTAGCTACAAACTAAATGTAATATGGAATCGGATAATGTCTGAACGCCTTTCGAAACGTGAGGTCAACAAAATCACAAAGCAAATCACAGCTTTAATTCCCGTATACAATCAGGAAAAATATTTAGGCCAGTTCCTTTCCTCGATAAGCAGACTTCTGAAAGATAATTGCCAAATAGATATTTCCGATAATTCCTCGACAGATGGCAGCTTAAAAAAAATTGAGGAATTTGCAGGACAACAAACAAGCAGCCAAATCAGACTCTTCCGCCAAGATACAAACCGTGGAGTCGTTGCCAATAACTCATTTCTTTGGGACCACGCGGAGTCCCCTCTTGTTTTCTTTGCTCACCCCGACGACCGATATTCAGAAGACTTTGTGAAGTCTGTTTTACAGCCTTACGAAAAGAATCCTGATCTGGTTCTCTCCATGTGTCAGTTAGGTTTTATGGACGAGCAGGGTCGGCCATATGTCCGACCCGAGAAAGACACACTGCTACCATCTACGCAGGCAATGACTCGTGCAGAAATGCTTCAGTTTTTCATGTATGGATCCGCGGGGCTTTACATTTATGGCATTTTTAATAAACGAAAACTTGATCAGTTAGGAATCCCCATTGCCGAATTGGCTGTACACCCATTCTGGGAATACCCGCCTATATTAGCCTGTTTTCTGACTGGAGGAGTGGCAACAATCCCAGAAAAACAATTTACCTACCGGCTCCATATCAATTCCGCTGCCGATTCTCCGCATGTGGACACACACCTGACTGGCCCCCCTGTTGTAACCGATGGCACACCTTTGCATGCCCACGCCGCTAGATTTATCGTTCGATTCTGGGAGGTTGTGGATCTGTATTCTCCACGGGGGAATTGGGGCAAAGTCATGGACAAATTCTGGCTTTTGCTAGGAGCGTGGCGAAGTGAAGGAGGAAGCGTGAACTGGTACTGGAGGGTTAAGGAAAGCCTTTGGCGCGATCTCTGGATTTTTGCTAAACGCAGTGAATGGATGGAGTTTCTCATTCTGGCATCTTTCATTCCTTTCAAGATTCGAATCTTGAGGCTTTTGATTAAACAAAGGGTGTTTTAATATCCGTGAATTGAAACAAATCCTTTGTCGACTTGGGAAAGATCTTTCATCGCCTCGTCTTTTCTATTTTCACAGAATTGTAGCGTGTTCCTTGAAGAATCATCAGACACTTAGCGGCGCTTCTTAACCGGTGCGTCCGGTTTTCTATTTCAAATATGCACTTAGTGGGAGCCGATAAAATACCAGTCGTCACAATCCGAGAATTCGACAAACTTCCGCTGATATCCTTTCGAAGTAAGCAGATTAAAAATCTTTTCGCGATTTGGAGTGTAATTATGCTCACAAGTAATGCTCTGTATTAACCTCTTCTTGAAGTCAAAGTTGGAAAGGATCTCAAATTCAGATCCTTCAGTATCGATGGAAAGGTAGTCGATGATAGGCGGCGCAGCATGGCTCTCCAGAAGATCCCCGAGGGTGATAGTTTCGACTTCGTACGTGTTGCCGTCCTTGCGAAGGTTGGAGTGAAAGTCCAAGTCGCTAAACTGGGCCAAAGTGGATACTTCTTTAGCCTTGGTTTCGTTAAAAAGCAATTTGAGTCCTGACGAGTGCCAGACAGCCCGCTTGTCAATGCGTGCCTTGCGATTCAGCATCAATTCTCGGTGCCACGCTTTTGCAGGTTCTGCCAGGATGCCTGTCCAATTCAGATTCCGTTCAAAAAAGAGGGAGTTACTAAATCTTCGTCCGTCGCAAGCGCCAACTTCCACAAAAAAACCATCCCGCTTTCCTGCGAGCTCCGACGAGACGAAGAGATCCTGAAAAAACTGGGAATGGGAAAACTCAAGATTTCTGACAAAGTACGCAACTTGTTCTTCTGGAATCCTTTTTAGCAGATTCAACCAAGTCGTTAGCTGTTGCATTTTTGCCCGGTCGGCGTTAAGCAGAGCGTATGCTTTAATGCGTGCCGGATAAATTCCAAACAAGGCAAAAATGGATTTGATGGCAACTTGATGTGGCTTTCCGGTAATCATTAGAGTCTTGACTTAAAGGTAGTCACTCATCACTTACTTTAAATGAAAAAATGACACAGATAGCGATTCTACAGGACCATCTAAACGCTGGCGGAGCTGCCAAGGCAGCTAATCGCTGGGTTGATCTGCTTAGGCAACAAGGCGTAACAGCTCAACAAATCACCGGAGATGAGAAGCCCTTAAAGGGGTCTCATCTCACCGGGAAACCAGCGCGGGGTTGGGAGCGGGTTCTCGAGTGTTTTAGAGATCAGTCTTTAAGTAGGAGGTTAGAAGTTAACCAGCGGCTCGAATCTATTTTATCCAAAGAAAAGTCAGATTTACTCTGGTTTCATAACATTGCGGGTGGAGGGAAATGGGGGTGGTCGCAAGAGATGATTTCCATTGCACGCCAACGCTCTCCGGTGATCTGGACTCTGCACGATATGTGGGCGCTCGGTGACAGCCGTGAGTCCTACTGGCAAGAAGACTCAGCTGTGGAAAGTGGAAAGTGGAAGGGGGCGGGGAAGAGCAGGGTGGAAGGGGTGATTGGGAAACCTGGGAAATATCCAGTTATCTTGACGGCACCGTCGCGGTGGTTAGCCGACCTTGCGAAAGAATGGACCGGCATGGATTGCGTGTTTCTACCAAACCCGATCGATTTAGAAATTTATTCCCTCGGGAATCGGATTGCAGCCCGGCGTCGTTGGGGTCTTCCCGAAGAAGGCTTGGTGATCTTGGCGGGTGCGGACTCTTTGGCGGATCCTAGGAAAGGTTTTGATCTTTTGCAGGAAGCATGGGGGTCGGCTGGCAGGAATGAGACAACCTTGGCCCTATTCGGACGACATGGCGAAAACCGACCCGGGGAGCGATATTTGGGGAATGTGAGCTCAGATGAGGAAATGGCGCTAGCTTACCAGGCGGCAGATCTTTATGTGCATCCCGCGCGAATGGAGAACGCGCCCTGTCAGATTCAGGAATCCCTCGCCTGCGGGACGCCGGTACTGGCCTTTGCAGTCGGAGGAATTCCAGAAATGATCCAATCAGGAGAAAATGGATTTTTAGCGGCAGAGTTGACAAGCAAATCGCTAAAAGATTGTCTGGATGTGGCATTATCCGATTTAACAAAACTAAGTCGAATACGAGAGCAGTGTAGAAAAACTGCAAAAAATCTCTGGGATACAGGAAGGCTAAATAAAATGTTTGAAGATATTCTTATCGGACTGAAAAGCGCCTGAAGGAGAGGCTTTGCTGCCTCAGTTGTTAGCTGAAAAATAGCAAAGCAAGAGAAGAAGCATTATTCTCCGAAAAGTTTATTTCTCTTGGCGAGGCGCCATTTCGTAAGCCCGAAAAACCAGCGGCGTTGGGCAACGGGTTTGAGGGGAGATTGGAAAGCACGGTCGAAGAAAGCAACCAAGGCCTCCCTGTCATAGGTGGAGTTGGGCCGGTTATTATGAAAGGGGTAGGCGCGGATGTATTTTGCGTATAGTTCGGGGGTGTCATCCACATGCAGGACGTATTCAGCTAGTTCATGGTCGGACGAGAAATCATCTCGACAGATAAAACTTTCCGGATTGAAAAACTCCTTCACCCGAGGATCGCCCCAGTAGATGGGAATGGTATTCACATGGAGGGGGTCGACGAGTTTTTCTGTACACCAACCTGCCCGCCGGGTGTTTTCAAAAGCAATGTTGAAGCGGTAGCTCGCAAGCCAATCAACCTTCACCTGGTAGCGGTCACCAGGGGGTAGCCGGTATCCGGTGTTGTTAAGAGCGCGGCCGGCTGAATCGACCTTTCGAAGTCGGTTGAGTGTGTGGAAAAACTGTGCCCGCCTTTTAACAGTCCGGTCGACATAGGCAGAGAGCAGGGAGCAAAAGTGCGGTTTTGATTTTCGAATTGTTGCGGGATCGGGGGCAGAAGCATGAATCAACTTTTCTTGCCGGCCGTCGAAGGCGTAGATGGGCAGATATACCGAACGAGGATCGTCGACAAGAACGGAGACGGCCGCATAGTCGCACTCCTTCCAATTCGGCCAATATTTCTCCTGCGTGTGAAAGATCTTGGCGCAGTTGTAGAGACGGTGGCGGTGGCCGATATGTGAGTAAAAAAGGAAATCCGGCGTATCGTCAAAAGTGAAGTCGTAATGGGGAGAAAGTAGATCGAGGAAAAAGGCCCGACTCTGGGAGGGGAAATCGATGAAGTTAAGTGAGACTTTTGGCTTCATTTAGTAAAAAACTTTTTGGCGTAGGCCGTAAGATCCATTAATGGGCGGCGAAAAGCCAGATGCTCTGCCAAAGCTGCCTGAGTTTGGGCCAGAGATTGCATATAGAAAGGATTTCCGAGAAGGTCTCCAATCTTTTTATGGGCTGACGCAAGATCTGGGACAACCAGATCTGGAAGAAGAACCCCGGGCATGGCAAGCGAGTCCGCTCGGCCTAAGAAAAGACATCCGGCCTGTACGGCTTCCAGCGCCCAGTTTCCCCAACGGGGTTTAGGATTGGTCCAGATGGCGAATTGGCTTGAAGTCATCATCCGAATGTAAGTGGAGGCGTCGCCGGAAAGTGGAGTCATGTAACTCGGCTTATCGCCGAGGGATGTTTCCCAGCTGGCACGGTCAACCACGGCACCATGGCGTTCAGCTGCGGAAGGATGGGCATTTTGAGCCAAGCCCTGCCAAGTATCTGCGGATTGAAAGGTGAAGGGGAACTCAAGGACATGGCTTCTGTTTATGGGCCGAGCGCGGTATCGGCGGAAACAGTGGTTGAAATAGAGGTGATATCCCTTCACAGGCTCTACAAGGGATCTCTTATGAAGGGGGCCTCCGGCTTCTACAGAATAGTAGGCCCAGATTGGCTTTTTGGATTTTAAAGTAATTTTGGTTGGGATTGGAATATCTAGACAGACTACCAAATCATAGTCGTCCCAACGAATCTGATCACAATCGACAACTTCCATGGTCTCCTGCTTTTTTTGGCTGATTTCGACCCCACGAAAGGCAGCCTCAGGATCCGCATCGTACATGAATTTTTCCTTCCAAAGATAAGTTTCTGGTTCAGAAGTCTGGCGGATCACAAAATAGTCGGCGTTAAGATTAGCCAAAAAAGACATCGGGCCTAGATGAGATGGAGCGGTAAGAACGGTATTGATCCAATTCCGGCCTGTTCCAGGGAGGTAAACACCTGGGTACGTGGATTGCTTTACTAGGGCGACTTTGCGGGACCGCCAAAAACTTAGGCATGAGGTGATTTCGGTATCTGATATGAGCTTTGGAGTGGCATGAATCTCAGCCCAATTCAAAATCGATCTGGGTAGAATCAGGCCAAGTTTTTCCCAGTTCTGCTCAACAAGCCAAGGGCTGGCCGGGGTTAAAGGTCGAAGGGAGGACATCTAAAAAAGTCTAGCGGATCTCCCGAAAACAGCGATAGGAAGAAGACGATTCCAAAGGGATTCTGTGCTACAAAAAGGGGCTATGAAATCGGTTCTTCGACTACTCCGCGGATGGATGTACCGGCGATATCCCGCAGTATCACGAGGCTGGTACCGCAAAAAGCTGGCGGGATACGAGCGCCGGTGGGGGCTTGAGGATCATGCTTTCACCAAGGAGGGGTTCTTTAGGGTATTTCACGAAAAGTTTTTAGGGGGAAAAAGGCCTGGTCGGGTATACGAGTTGGTTGCGGGAGATGGGCTCGTGGGGAGTTTGGGAGTTTGGGTTGAAGGGCTGGGCGAAGGGTGGAACGCAGAGGCTTGGGAGCATCGGCATTTTCCTTTGTTTTCCCTCAAAAGAACACGTCTTGAGACAAAGATTCATGAAGGGCGCCTATTAAAATGGTCAGCGAAAGAGAGAAAAAAAGATCTTATTGGCATTACAACAAGGGGGTCGCGCGAGGCTACGGGTGTTTGCAGGGAAATCCTGAACAGTCAGATCCGGCCAGAATGGGTCGGCCTATGGAATCCGACGATGCGGCCCACCTGGTTTCAGCGGATGAGAAGTGCGGGCTATCAGCTCGAGTTGGTTTATCAACGGATGGAGTTTTACCGAGATAAAAAAAGATGAATGTAGCGTTCCATTCAAATTCGATGTCCTTACGCGGATCAGAGAACGCCCTCTGGGATTACGCGAACTTCAACGAAACGATTCTCGGGAACCGCTCCTTGATTTGCCACTCGGCTGAACTGGAAAATGCGGAAAATCCGACTTTTGCAAAATGGAAAGCCAGATTTCCACTTATTCCCTATCGGACAAAGGCTGAATTAAGCTCAAATCTTAAGAGGAGAGGGGTGGATTTACTCTATCAGATTAAGCCGGGACCTTTTGATGGATTTGTTATTCCCGGAGTGAAGAACTGCATTCACTCGATGTTTCTTAGTGATGAATTTCACGGGGATAGTTTTGCTTATGTTTCGCGCTGGGCCTCGAGAGTCATGACGGGGAGGGAGGAGTCGTTCGTCCCGCATTTTGTTCCGCAATTGGAAAGCAAGGTAGGGCTAAGGGAAAGCTTAGGTATTTCGACGAAGGCGAGAGTCTTTGGGC
>Ga0214917_10001359_pt1 | contig 31430 bp, 25 predicted proteins | sample LL_1208_BB_MetaG_FD_177983 | JGI IMG/M metagenome (GOLD analysis project Ga0214917, IMG submission 177983) | Freshwater microbial communities from Lake Lanier, Atlanta, Georgia, United States - LL_1208_BB | ecosystem: Environmental > Aquatic > Freshwater > Lake | place: USA: Georgia | collected... | reverse complement strand
CGATCATTAATAAAAAGGGGCTGCACGCTCGCGCTACCGCCAAATTCGTGCAGTGCGTGGACCAGTTCGACGCCGATATCACAGTCACACGCTGCGCCGAAACCGTGGGCGGCACCTCGATCATGGGCATCCTGACACTGGGGGCCGGACAAGGAACGACCATCACCGTCTCCGCCCTCGGCCCGCAAGCCCAGGAAGCCATCGATGCGCTGACAGCGCTGGTTGCCGATCGCTTCGGCGAAGAAGAGTAGCGATCGGTACTCTTCTGCTCCAATATCACATAAAGATTTCTTTATATCTTGATTGCTCTCTTTGTGAGGGCCTGCTATAGACCCGGCCTGCCATCTATCCTCAGCCCGGGTGTTCCATGAGCCATCATTTCAACGATTACCGCATTGCCGATATCGGCCTCGCCGATTGGGGCCGCAAGGAAATTGCCATCGCCGAGACCGAGATGCCCGGTCTGATGGCCGTGCGCGCTGAATATGGTCCAGCGCAGCCCCTTAAGGGCGCCCGCATCGCCGGTTCGCTTCACATGACGATCCAGACGGCGGTTCTGATCGAGACGCTAAAAGCGCTCGGCGCCGATGTCCGCTGGGCTTCGTGCAATATCTATTCGACGCAGGACCATGCCGCCGCCGCGATTGCGGCATCCGGTACGCCGGTATTCGCCATCAAGGGCGAGAACCTGGAAGATTATTGGGATTACACCCACAAGATCTTCGAATGGGGTGATGGCGGCACGCCGAACATGATCCTCGACGATGGCGGTGACGCAACGCTTCTCATTCATCTCGGCATGCGCGCTGAAAAAGGTGACACGGCCTTCCTCGATACCGCTACGAACGAAGAAGAAGAAGTCCTCTACGCTTCGATCAAGAAACGCCTGAAGTCGAACCCGGGCTGGTATACGCGCAATGGCGAAGCCATCAAAGGCGTGACAGAAGAAACCACGACGGGCGTGCACCGCCTCTACATCATGGAACGCGAAGGCAAACTGCTCTTCCCGGCCATCAATGTGAACGACAGCGTCACGAAATCGAAATTCGACAATCTCTATGGCTGCCGTGAATCGCTCGTCGACGGCATCCGCCGCGGTACCGACGCAATGATGGCCGGAAAAGTGGCCATGGTTGCGGGTTTTGGCGATGTCGGCAAGGGTTCGGCCGCCTCGCTGCGCAGCGCCGGTTGCCGCGTGCTCGTGTCGGAAATCGATCCGATCTGCGCGCTGCAGGCCGCGATGGAAGGATATGAAGTCACGACCATGGAAGACGCCGCACCGCGCGCAGACATCTTCGTGACTGCTACAGGCAATGTCGATGTCATCACGGTTGACCATATGCGCGCGATGAAAGACCGCGCCATCGTCTGCAATATCGGACATTTCGACTCTGAAATTCAGATCGGTGCGCTCAAGAACTTCAAATGGCACAATGTGAAGCCGCAGGTCGACGAAGTTGAATTCGCGGACGGCAAGCGCATCATCATCTTGTCGGAAGGCCGCCTTGTGAACCTTGGCAATGCCACCGGTCACCCATCTTTCGTGATGTCGGCGTCCTTCACCAACCAGACGTTGGCGCAGATCGAACTGTGGACGAAACAGGGTCAATATGACCGCAAGGTCTTCACGCTGCCTAAGCACCTCGACGAAAAGGTCGCGGCACTTCACCTCGACAAGATCGGCGTGAAGCTGACAAAGTTGAACGACAAGCAGGCGGATTATCTTGGCCTGCCACAGCAAGGCCCCTACAAACCCGATCATTATCGCTACTGATCCGGTTTCAGCCGACACTTTCGAACCCCCGCCCTGTGCGGGGGTTTTTTCTATCCGCCTCGTTGCGGAAAACGTGGTTAATCGGGGGTTAACTCTTCCGCCTTATCACAGGGCGGGGCAAACTCGCCGTAGCGATTCGTATCCCTTGCGGGGCGTAATCATCGGCAAAACGGAACCGGGCATGAGGCAAGCAGAGACGCGCCAAGCGGGCCGCGCGCACGCAAAAGCGGCGCTGGTCGGCACAGCATGTCTTTTGTCGAGCACTGGCCTCGGCACAAGCCCAGCATTGGCTGCAACGCTGACGCCCGAAACGGCTGCGGGGATCGCGCTCTTCGGCGGTGTGGCATTGGCTGCTGCGGGTTTTGCGTCAGCCTATTTCCGGTTGGCGCGCCAAAATGCCCAACGCGAGCGTGACTGGATGGCGCGCCAAGAAGCGCTGCGGTCGGAGCGCGACAGAGCCGCACTTCTTCTCGCTGCAGATCCACAAATCATCGTTATCTGGAGCGATCCGCGTAGCGAGCCCACCATCACGGGGGATATCGCTCTTGCAAGCGGCGGCCATCCACGCGTGCGTATTCTGAATTTTGAAAGCTGGCTCTCGGCGTCCGACGCAGCGACGATGGACGCAGCCATCGCAGCGTTGAAGGAAAGCGGTGAACCGTTCCGCCACACCGTTCAGACGCAAGGCCATGCTTTTTTCGACTGTGAAGGCCGAGCGATTGCCGGACAGGCCGTTTTGCGCATCCGCGAGATGACAGGCGTGGCTCGCATCGCGCATGAGCGCAAGGTGGCGCTCGATGTCGCCGAGCGCGAGAACCAAGCGCTTTTGTCCATTCTTGACGCTTTACCGGCCCCCGCCTGGCGGCGGGATCGGCGCGGGAATCTCGTGTTCGTCAACCGCGCCTACACCGCCGCTGTCGAAGCTGAGAGCGCAAGCGAGACCATCAGCCGCGGACTTGAATGGCTCGAAAGGCCGGTGCGCGATAAGGCGGCGCATGCCGCCAGTGAAGGCCGTGTCTTTCAGGCGCGCGTGTCCGCAATTTTCGCCGGGCGAAGGGGTTTTGCCGATATTCATGAATGGCCGTCAGGCGAAGGTCGGTTCGGATTGGCGATCGACGTGTCCGACCATGAAACCTTGCGCACGGCCATGGCGCGCGAATCCGAAAGCCACATCCGCACGCTCGACCAAGTGCCGACCGCGATCGCGATCTTCGATGGACAGATGAGACTGACCTTCTGCAATGCAGCGTTTCGCGATCTGTGGGGGCTTGAGCCGAGTTTCATCGGATCCATGCCGCAGGAAAGCGAATTGCTCGACCAGTTGCGCACCAGCCGGCGCTTGCCGGAACAGGCCGATTTTAAAAGCTGGAAGCAGGATTTTCTCGATGCCTATCGCGCCATCGAAACGCGCGAAGCGATTTGGCATTTGCCGGACAATCGTACGCTACGCGTCGTGACCAATGCCAACCCGCAAGGCGGCGTCACGCGCCTCTTCGACGACGTGACCGAGCGTTTCCGCCTCGCCTCGCAATTCACGGCGCTGAGCCGCGTGCAGAGCGAAACCATCGACACGCTGCGCGAAGGCGTTGCCGTGTTCGGCACCGATGGCCGCCTCAAGCTGCATAACAGCGCCTTTGCCGAACTCTGGTCGCTCGACGATGCGTTGATCGGGACCGGGCCACACATCGACGATATCATCGCTGCATCACGTCCACTCTTTGACAAGGCCGATGAATGGGCCGTACTTCGCGGTGCCGTAGCCGGATTGCATGACCGGCGCAGTTCCATACTGCGCCGCTTCGAGCGCAAGGATGGCTCCGTACTCGATTGTGCAACCGCACCCCTCTCAGATGGTGCGACACTCATCACCTTTTCCGACGTGACAGCCAGCGTGAACATCGAACGCGCGCTGAAGGAACGTGCAGAGGCGCTCGAAACCGCAGGCGAATTGCGCGACCGTTTCGTTCACCATGTGTCCTATGAATTACGCTCGCCACTCACTAATGTGATCGGATTCACCGATCTTCTCTCCGCTGGAATGGTTGGCGCGCTCAACGAAAAGCAACAGGATTATGTCGGCCATATCCAGCAATCGTCGAAAGCATTGATGGCCTTGATCGACGACATTCTTGATCTCGCCTCGCTCGACACCGGCGAATTGCGGCTAAATGCAGAAGAAACCGATATTTCGGAAACGATTGAATCGGCAGTGGCAGGCGTGCGGGACAGGCTCGCCGAATCGCATCTTCTTCTCACACTCGATGTGCCCAGCGATATCGGACGATTCATAGCCGATGGCAAAAGGGTCAGGCAAATTCTGTTCAACCTACTGTCAAACGCCGTTGGCTTTAGCCGTGCCGGTGGGCGCATCACCGTGCGCGCACGCCGCGACGAAGACGATCACGTTCTGCTCAGTGTCGAAGATGAAGGGCGCGGCATTCCAGCCGACCTGATCGAACGCGTGTTCGACCGGTTCGAAACGCAAACGAAAGGCACGAAGCATCGTGGCCCCGGATTGGGTCTTTCGCTAGTGCGCGCCTTCGTCGAATTGCACGGTGGACATGTTCGAATCGAATCCGTTCCCGATAAGGGAACGAAAGTCATTTGCTTGTTTCCGGCTGGAGGCGTTCCTAGCCGCGCTGCCGCAGAGTAGAGTTGATTCATGGTTGTTGCTTCCCACACCTCGCCTTTACCACACGCTGAATGGACGATGACCGTCACTGACGAGGCCGGCACGGCGCGCATCGCAACCGCGATTGCCGCCTCGCTTAAGGCTGGCCAAATCGTCACGCTCTCGGGCGAGCTTGGCGCTGGGAAAACGGCCTTTGCACGCGCGCTGATCCGCAATCTCACCGGCGATTCCGCGCTTGAAGTGCCAAGCCCTACCTTCACCCTGATGCAATTCTACGATGGCACATCTTTTCCGATCGTTCATGCCGATTTCTATCGCGTGAATTCTGCCGATGAACTCGACGAACTCGGCTTCGACGAGACGCTCGACCGTGCGCTTCTGATCGTTGAATGGGCCGAGCGCGTGGGCGTGCTCGATACGGCCGAGCGACTCGATATACGCCTTGCCAACGATCCGTCGCTGGGGCCGCACGGGCGCCGCATCACGCTGACAGGCTATGGCCATTTCGCCGAGGGCATTGCGCGCTCGCGCAGAATAGAGGATTTCCTCGAAGCGAGCGGACGCGGCGGCACGCGCCGCGTACCGGTGCAAGGTGATGCATCAACCCGCGCGTATGAACGGTTGATCCTACCCGATGGCCGCAGCGAAATCCTTATGATTGCGCCAAAACGGCCCGATGGACCGCCCGTACGCGCCGGAAAATCCTACAGCGCCATTGCCCACCTTGCTGAAAGCGTCCACGCTTTCGTCGCAATCGCCAATGGCTTGCGCGCGCAGGATTTAAGTGCACCGGCGATCTTATCGGCCAATCTCGATGCTGGCCTGTTGCTGGTCGAGGATCTCGGCAGCGAAGGTGTCATCGATGCCGAACGCAAGCCGATCCGCGAGCGTTATGAGGTGGCGATCGACGCGCTCCTGCATCTGCATGAAGAAACGCTGCCCGACATTCTGCCGGTAGCTGGGACAGAGACCTACACAATCCCAACCTATGATCTGGACGCGATGCTGATTGAGGTGGAATTGCTGCTCGATTGGTATGCGCCCCATATCGCCAAGACCGAAGTGTCCGGTTCAATGCGCGGCCATTTCGTCAGGCTGTGGCGGGAGGCGCTCACCTTCCTCGAGAGCCAACCCAAAACATGGGTGCTGCGCGATTATCATTCGCCCAATCTGATCTGGCTGCCTCAGCGCGAGAGCGTGAAGCGTATCGGCATCATCGATTTTCAGGATGCGCTGATCGGCCCGCCCGCTTATGACGTCGTATCGCTGGCGCAGGATGCGCGGATCGCGGTTGACGAAGAAACCGAGCTTGCCCTGTTTGCACGCTATGTTATGGGACGGCGCAAGGCGGATGCCGCCTTCGATGCCGCTGCATTCGGGCAGGTCTATGCACTCATGGGCGCGCAACGTGCGACAAAAATTCTCGGGATTTTTGCGCGGCTCGATAAACGCGACGGCAAGCCAGCCTATCTCAAACATTTGTCACAAATCACAGCTTATCTCCGCCGCAATCTTCGCCACGAATCGCTGGCGGATCTCTCTGTCTGGTACGATACCTACCTCCCTCAACTGGTTAGGGACTAAACGATGAGCGGAACCGTGCGCCACGCCATGATCCTCGCAGCAGGGCTTGGCACGCGCATGCGCCCGATCACCGAAGCGCTGCCAAAGCCGCTCGTCAAGGTCGATGGCGTTGCCCTGATCGACCATCTGATCGCGCCTTTGCGCGAGGCCGGGGTGACAGACATTGTCGTCAACGTCCATCATCTTGCCGCCTTGATGGAACAGCACCTCGCCTTCTGCACCGCTCCGCGCATCCACATTTCCGACGAGCGGTCCGCTTTGCTCGATTCCGGAGGCGGCGTGAAAAAGGCCCTCGCCCATTTCTGCCAAGATCCCTTCTTCATTCTGAATGCGGACTCCTTCTGGCTCGATGGGCCGCATCCCAATCTCGATCGGATGCAAGCCGCTTGGGATCCGGCCACGATGGACATGCTGCTTCTGGTCGCGCCCACTTCGGCGGCGACCGGATATGACGGGCGCGGCGATTTCTTCATGACGGCGGACGGCGTACTGGCGCGACGCGGCGAAAAACTTGTCGCTCCGTTCGTCTATGCCGGCGTGATTATCACTACGCCTGCTTTTTTCAACGATACGCCGGACGGCCCATTCTCCCTCAACATTCTGTTCAACCGCGCGATTGCTGCGGGGAGGTTGCGCGGTATCCGGCTCGATGGGCATTGGCTGCATGTCGGTACGCCCGAGGCAATCCCGCTAGCGGAAGAAAAACTCCGTCTTAGTGTGCGCTGATGCGGCCGCGGCTTTATACGATCCCTTCGTCGGCCGACTTCATCACGACCCTTGCCGATGCAATTCTGAACAACACCATCCTGCAAGACTGGCCGCGCAAAGGCGATCCGCTTTCGCTGGCGGAAGGCACCATTCTCTTGCCGACGCAACGCGCCGCACGCGCGCTGGCCGAAGCGCTCAGCGCGAAATTGGGCGGCGGTGCGATCCTCCCGCGCATCACACCGCTCGGCGATGTTGACGAAGCCGAAGATACGCTGCTCTTGAGCGAAGGTGGTTTCGGCGAGGATTTCACCGAACTGCCTGCGATCACCGAAACCGAAAGGCGGCTTGTGCTCGCCAAGCTGATCCAGAAATGGTCGGATCAGGTGCGCTATGCAATCAAGGCCGAAGGTCCGCGCAACGCGCTTGAGCGCGCCTTCAACACCGATGAGGGCGGATTTCGTGTCGCGTCTTCAGCCGCCGATACACTGGCACTCGCAACGGCACTGGGGCGCCTCATCGACACGCTTGCCATCCACGATGTGCAGTGGAGCGACGTGCACAAGCTGGTACCCACCGATCATGACGAATATTGGGACATCAGCCGGAAATTCCTCACCATTGCCGCGGAGCAATGGCCACACCATTGTGAACGCAATGGCTATATGGACGCTGCCCTGCGACGGCATCGCGTGCTCAACAAGGAAGCGCACCGTCTTGCGCGGGAGAAGCCCAACGCGCCCTTGATTGCAGCCGGTTCGACAGGCTCGATGCCGGCCACGGCCCATCTTCTCAAGGCGATTGCCGCGCTACCACAAGGCGCCGTTGTTTTGCCAGGCCTCGATCAAATCCTCGACGATGCGAGCTACAAATTCATTGCGGATGAGCCGACACATCCGCAAGCTTTACTCGCACGACTCATCCAGCAGATCGGGGTGAAGCGCCGCGAGATTGTACCGCTCACACCTTCCCATCCTCGCGACGCACTCGCCAGCACAGCGCTGCGCCCTGCCGAAACGACCAATCTATGGGCCGATTCCGAGCTCAAACTTGCACCCGAGACGATCCACGCTGCGCTCGATACTGCCACCCTGATCAAAGCGCAGGATGACCGCGAGGAAGCACTTGCGATAGCGATTGCACTGCGTGAAACGCTTGAAATTCCGGATCAGACCGCAGCGCTTATCACGCCTGATCGCGATCTCGCGGAAAGAGTGACCGCAGAATTGCGGCGCTGGGATGTCTCCATCATCGACACGGCCGGTCAACCGCTCGACAAGAGTGAGGCTGGCGCGTTTGCTTTGCTGGTCGCCGAGATTGTCGCGTGCGATTGGGGTGCGCAGACGCTACTCGCTCTTTTGCGTCATCCCTTCTTTCGCTTCGGCCTTACGGAAGAGGCACGGGCGCGTGCTATCGCAACGCTTGACATGGGTGTCTTGCGCGGGCGAGCGCCGCTTCAAGGGATCGATGTACTCATCGCGGCAGCGGAAGAGGCTCGGCATGAAGACGTGTATCGTGCACCCCGCCCGCGCAAACGACTGAGCGAGAACGATTGGGATATGTGCCTTGCGATGTTGGCGCGGCTGCGCGCCTGCTTTGCGCCGCTCGCTCTCCCGTCAGCACCGCCGAATCTGTGGGCGCAAGCATTGACCGATTGTCTCGACGCTTTGTCGCGCGATGAAACGGGCACGCCATGCGCGTTCGATCGCAGTGATGGCGCGATGCTGGCCGCGTTGTTGCAGGAAATGGCGCAAAGCCGCTTTGGCGATCCAGTGAAGCGTTACGATCTGCCGCAGACGCTAGCGGGTCTGATGCAAGGTCGCTCAGCGCTTGCCCCCGGTCGGCCGCATCCGCGCCTGCAAATTCTTGGCCTCATCGAAGCGCGCCTCGTACGTGCGGATCGCATGATCCTCGGCGGGCTCGATGAAAGCGTCTGGCCGCCCGATACGCGTACCGATCCCTTTCTCAACCGCGTCATGCGGCAACAATTGCAATTGCCTGCGCCAGAAAAGCGCGTCGGCCAGACGGCGCATGATTTCGTCTCAGCTTTTGGCGCAGCGCATGTCATCCTCACACGCGCTAGCAAACGTGCAGGCAAGCCCACCGTGCCATCGCGCCTGCTGTTACGGCTTGAGGCCGTCGCCGGCACAGCGTTGAATGATGTTCGCAAGCGGGGGAACTTCTATCTCGATGCGGCGCGCCTGCTTGACGAAGCCGCAGCGCCCGGCGCACCGCCGTTGCCGGGCAAAATCAAAGCGCCGCGCATCAGTGTCGATCCGGCGCTTGTGCCGCGCGAGTACCGGATCACTGAAATCGAAAAGCTGATCCGCGATCCTTACGCCATCTTTGCAAAGCGCATTCTCGAGCTCGATCCCTTGCAACCGATTGCCATGCCCCCCGGTGCGGCCGAGCGCGGCACGCTTATCCATGACGTGATCGGCGATTTTACTAAGGCTTATCCGACCAAATTGCCGCCGGATGCACGCGCGCAATTGCTGGAGGCTGGCGACAAATTGTTTGCTGCCTATGCCGCCTATCCTGACGTGGCCGCGTTCTGGCAGCCCCGATTTGAGCGGATCGTCGATGCCTATCTCAATTGGGAAGAGCAACGGCGCGAAGGTGCTAAACGGATCATCGCGGAAACCGATGGCCGGATCACATTTGAACGTGGCGATATTGGCGGCATCACGCTGCGCGGCCGCGCCGACCGGATCGAGATTCGCGATGATGGCACTTTAGCAATCATCGACTTCAAGACCGGTGAACCGCCGGGCCAAAATGAAGCACGATTGGGAAAGAACCCGCAATTGACCTTGGAAGCCGCGATGGCAGCGCGCGGCGCATTTAAGAATGTACCGGAAACGCAAACAAGCGAATTGCTCTATGTGGGATTGAAGGGCCACGAGAAGGCCGCCGTTCGACCTATCCACGCTGAAGAACATGATGCGATGACGATGGCCGAAGAGCATTTGCAGCATGTGCTCGATTTGATCGCGGCTTATTGCCGTGGCGAGCGCCCTTATCTCTCACGCGTCCACGTCAAGAAGACGGGCTATGCAGGCGATTACGATCACCTCGCGCGCGTGCGCGAATGGTCGGCGGCCGGGGAGAGCGATGAATGAGCGACGCTGTCCGTGCAACCATCAGCCAAACAACCGATAAACAACGCCGCGCCGCCCATCCAACGGCGTCGGCATGGGTGTCGGCCAATGCAGGCTCGGGCAAAACATACGTCCTCGTCCAACGCATCATTCGCTTGATGCTGGCGGGCGCCGATCCGGGCAAGATTCTTGCGCTCACTTATACGACCGCTGCGGCTGCCAATATGGCAAACCGTGTCTTCAAAACCCTGTCCGACTGGACGCGATTGGACGATGCAGCGCTCGACAAGGAACTCGATAAGCTTGGCGAGATCGCAACTGGGGCGCTGCGTAAACGGGCGCGGCAATTATTTGCGCGCGCTATTGAAACGCCCGGCGGATTGAAAATCCAGACCATCCACGCCTTTTGCGAGCGGGTGCTGCATCTTTTCCCTTTCGAAGCGAATGTGCCCGCCAAATTCGAAGTCCTCGATGATGTGACTGCTGCCGAACTGATTGGCGAAGCGCTGCAAGAAACATTGTTTGCTGCGCTCTCCGGCGATCATCCCGATCTTGCCGAAGCGATCGGCATGGTCAGCGAAAACACGGCGGAAATGACGCTCAAGGAGCTGATCCGGTCCGGCATCCATTTGCGGCAACGCCTGTCGGAAGAAGGCGAAGCACCGACAGAAGGACTTGTGGAATCCTTCCTCGGGCTCGACATGCGGCGAACGCATGAAAACGTGTTCGAAGAGATGATCGATGGCGCGCTGAAGCCGGGCGCATGGCAAGGCGCGCACGATGCGCTGATGGCGGCGGGCGATTTGGAGGCGGCGGCACAATTGGAAGCGGCCCTTGGTGTATCGGAAACCGAGGACCGCGCGCGATATTATCTCAAGCTTTTTCTGACCCAAAAAGAAACATTCCGTGCGCCAAGCCGCTTTCTGACAGGGTTGAAACAGGCCAATCCCAACCTGCGCGAGATTTTTCTCAAAGAGCTCGATCGACTCCCGGCGCTGCGCGACGAAATGCTGGCAATGGACACCGCCGACCGGACGCGCGCTTTAATGACACTGATCGACCATATCCTGACCCGTTATCGCAACAAGAAGATTGTGCGCGGCGCGCTCGACTTTGCGGACCTCATCGCGCGGACCCGCGCTTTGCTCAGCCGAGCGGGCTCGCGCTTTGTGCTCTACAAACTTGATTCAGGCATCAGCCATCTCTTGGTTGACGAGGCGCAGGATACAAGCCCGGCACAATGGGATATCATGCTTGCGCTGACGTCCGAATTCTTCGATGGCGAAACCGCCCATGCCGAAGTGCGCACAATTTTTGCCGTCGGCGACCCGAAGCAATCGATCTACTCGTTCCAAGGGGCCGACCCCGAGGCCTTCGAAAAGACCAAAGGGACCTATCAAACCAAGCTTCGCGTGTTGGCCGATGCGCTGGACGATCGCGACAGGGAACTGCGTGCACTTGAACTGACGGTCTCGTTTCGCTCCGCGCCGCTCATCCTCAAGTGTGTCGATCACGTCTTTCAGGACACGCGCGCCAAAGGTGTGCAGCAGCCGAAAACGAGCCACCAGAGCGACCGGCTGAACTCGCCCGCGCATATCGAGCTTTGGGGCATCCCGGACAAGGTGAAATCCGACGAACGCGATACATGGACATTGCCGGTCGATGCCGTCGACGAACAGGCCCCAGTTGTAAAGCTCGCCAATCGCATCGCGCGCGAAGTGGCGCGCTGGCTCGCGCCCGGCGCACAAGAGCGGATCGAAGAAAACGGTACGCTCAGGCCTATTCGGGCCGGCGACGTCATGATTCTCGTGCGTAAGCGGGGCACGTTGTTCGATCGCGTGATCCGCGCTTTGAAGGAACGCGGCATTCCTGTTGCCGGGGCTGATCGGTTGACGCTCAATGCCCATATCGCAGTGCTCGATCTCGTCTCCCTCGGCCGCGCCATGCTGTTGCCGGATGATGATCTTGCGCTGGCTGAAATTCTGACGTCGCCTTTGTTCGGTCTCACCGAATATGATCTTTTACGTTTTGCGCCGCAGCGCGGCGATGTCTCGCTCGAAGCGGCCATGCGCACGAAGGCTCTAGAGCATCCTGAATTGGCGCAGGCGATCGCCAAATTTGACGCATGGCGCGCTTTGGCGCGTGAAGGCGGAGCATTCACGTTTTACGCTCGTGTGTTGGGCGCAGGTCGGGCGCGCCGTGCTATGCTTGGCCGCCTTGGTCCCGAAGCAGGCGATGCGGTCGATGAGTTTTTGCGCGTCGCGCTCGATCATGACCGGCGCAACATTCCATCCCTTTCGCTCTTCCTTGCGACATTCGACGAATCCGAGATCACCATTAAACGCGATATGGATGTTGCGGGCGATCAGGTGCGCGTGATGACAGTGCATGGCGCGAAGGGTCTCGAAGCTCCCGTCGTCATCTTGCCCGATACATGCACCCTGCCGAATGCAGGGCAGATCGATGCCTTGTCGATCTATCGCGACGCGCGCGGACGCCGCTTTCCGATTTGGGCGCTCGGCCAGATGATGGAATGCGGTACCATCAACGCCGCACGCGAAACCATGCTAGAGGCGTTACGTGACGAGTATCGTCGCCTTCTCTATGTCGCGATGACGCGCGCCAAAGATCGTCTTGTGATCGCCGGTTATCTGGCAGGCAACATCAAAGAGCCTCCTGCCGAATGTTGGTACGGCATGATCGAGGCCGCACTCGCCGATGATTGGGTCCGGCTTGATCGTGACGGGGAGACGCTCCGCATGATCGAAGATCGCAAGCCCGTGCCCGAAGCCCCGCCCAGCGTGGCTGGGGTGCAGACGCCGCACATCGCGCCCGCATGGCTTGGGAACAATGCGCCGGAGCCGGAAAACGCGCCCGATCGTCTGAGGCCATCGGCTGGCAATGAGTTTATAGGAGGCGATCCTCAGGCGCGCCGCGTGGCGCTGGCGCTGGGCAGTTTCGTGCACACGCTTTTGGAGCTGCTGCCCGACGTGCCGCCCGCGCGCCGGGCGGAGGCCGCAGACCAGTTCGCTGCCGCGCGCGGATTGGATATTCCCGAAGACAGGCGCGCAGCCGCGATCGATGCCGTCTTGAAGTTGATCACATCTCCGGCGCTTGCCGCCCTATTCGGCACTGGCAGCCGTGGCGAGGTCGATATTGCAGGATCGTTGCAACTGGCCGATGGGACGGTACGCCGGGTCACCGGGCAGGTCGACCGTTTGGCGGTGTCTGGCGGGTCCGTCATCATCGCTGATTACAAGACCAATGCCGTTCCTCCCCGCGATCCCGCAGGGATCACTGAGAGCTATGTCGAGCAGCTTGCCCTTTATCGCGCTGTCCTTGCGCCGCTCTACCCGTCCAAGGCGATTGTCTGCGTGATCGTCTATACGGCCACGCAGGCGGCGTTCACGCTTGATGAGGACAGGCTAGAGAGAGCCCTGCACAGGTTGCGGAGCCGGTCCGCGGCGGCTTGACGGGCCTCGGACGCGTTCATAGGTTCCGGGCAAAGGGGGCGGCCTTCCCGCCCGATTCCCGTTCCGAGGTTCCCATGACCGGCAAGACCACCGATTCTACCTTCAAAGCCGATGTGATCGATTCCGCCACGCCGGTCGTTGTCGATTTCTGGGCTGAATGGTGCGGCCCCTGCCGCATGATCGCGCCGGCGCTGGACGAGATTTCCAAGGAACTCGAAGGCAAGGTGAAGATCGTCAAGCTCAACGTCGACGAAAACCCGGGCGTCGCCGGTCAGCTCGGCATCCGCTCGATCCCGACATTGATGGTGTTCAAGAACGGTCAGGTCGCAGCGCAGAAAGTTGGCGCGGCATCCAAATCGGATCTGTCGAAATGGATCCAGAGCGCGCTCTGATCGCGATCATTTCAATGTGAAAAAGGCCTCGGCAACGGGGCCTTTTTTCATTCTGGCGGCGTGCCGTTCTCGCCAAGCACTTCACCGGCTAGATAAAGCGAGCCGGTCACAAGGACACGCGGCGCAATAGCGTGATTGGCTTGGCCGATGCGCTCAAGTGCGGCGGTTGCACTGGGCGCAGTCTCCGCCTTCAGCCCATTCTTGATGGCGAGCGCCATTACATCTTCAGGCGCCCGTGCCGCTGCCTGATCCTTAATCGGCACGGCAATCAGGCGCGCGGCAAGGCCCTCGAAATTCTCGAGAAAATGCAGTGAATCCTTCGTCCCCAACATGCCGACAACCATAATGAGAGGGCGGTCGCGGGCATCTTCGCGTTCCGCCATGAAGGTGGCGAGCGCTTTACCACCATCGGGATTGTGTCCACCGTCGAGCCAGAATTCGCTATCGGCCGGAAGAAGGGCATGGAGCCTGCCACCCGTGATGCGTTGTAACCGCGCAGGCCAGGACACGGTTTGCAGCCCTTTTTCGAATGCCGCGAGCGGTAAATCCATAAATCCGCCGGCGCGCAACGCGGCGATCGCAGTTCCCGCATTGATGTGTTGGTGGCGGCCGGCCAGTTTCGGCAGAGGCAAATCGAGAAGCCCATCTTCATCCTGATAGACGAGGCGACCGCCGTCTTCCTGCACACTGAATTGCTGGCCGAACGCGAAGGGAATAGCACGGACTTTTTCGGCGAGATCTTCGAGCACGGCTAGCGCGTCGGTGTACTCCTGCTTGGCGATCACAGCAGGAACGCCGCGTTTGAAAATGCCCGCCTTTTCGGCGGCGATTTTGGTCACGCTGTCGCCAAGGAATTCGGCGTGATCCATCGACACCGGTGTTACCACCGCCGCGCGCGGCGTGGCGATCACATTAGTTGCATCGTAACGCCCACCAAGGCCGACTTCGAGCAGCAGCACATCGGCGGGATGTTCGGCAAACAACAACAAAGACGCTGCCGTCGTGATTTCGAAAATGGTGATCGGCTGATCCCGATTGGCCTCTTCGCAGCGGCGGAACGCATCGGCCAAAACCGCCTCTGCCACATAGCGTCCGCCGCCCTTGGCACCAAGACGAATGCGCTCGTGGAAGCGCACGAGATGCGGCGAGGTATAGACATGGACTGAGAGGCCGGCGGCTTCAAGAATGGCGCGCATGAACGCGACCGTCGAACCCTTGCCATTCGTGCCACCGACATGAATCACAGGGGGCAGTTTTTCATGCGGCGAACCGAGCGCCTCTAAGAGGCGCTCGATCCTGTCGAGCTTGAGATCGATCAGTTTAGGATGAAGCGCGAGAAACCGCGTCAGATAATCATCGGACGAATGCATAACTCGCGTTCCATTCAGACTATCAGCGTGCCGCGATGACGGCGATTTCGACCGTGTATTCAGGAGCCGCGAGCTTGGCTTCGACCGTTGCACGCGCAGGCGTATTGCCCTGCGAGACCCAACCATCCCAAACCGCATTCATTTCTGAGAAGGTCTTAATGTCGGAAAGCCAGATATTGGCTGAGATCAGCTTCGTCTTATCCGTGCCCGCATCCTTCAAGATTGCGTCGATCTGGCCGAGGATGTCTTTCGTCTGCTCGGTAACGCTTTGGCCCTTGGCCTTATCGGCCACCTGCCCGGCAAGGAAGACAAGATTGCCATGGGCGACAGCCTTGCTCATGCGCGGGCCGACCCCGAACCGTTGAATGCTCATCAATGCGCTCCCGTGAACTCGTGAATGGCGGAGACGACCTCCGCGCGCCCGGACTAGCCCGAGCCTTAACCGCGTGCAACCGTGAGAGTTGCCGCGGCGGGCGGCGCGGGCTAGGGAAAGCCATTGCACCGCCAGAAACCTGGCCCATGACACTGGTTCTTCCGGCCATCCGGCCACGTCCTTTGCCGATAGGAGTTCGCCCGCCATGTCCGACATCGATGACCTTCTCGAAAGACGACGACTGCGCCGCCGCGTCGGCTTTTGGCGGTTTGCCGCGTTTGCCGTCGCAGGAATCGCCATCATTGCGGGCGGCCTTTACACCGCCCAAGACCTGAGCAATCCACAGAGCAAACCGCATATCGCCCGGGTGAGGGTTTCGGGCATGATCACGGGCGACAACAAGACGCTCGATATGCTCGAGAAGATCGCGAAAAGCGATGCCAAGGCGCTCCTCGTGGTTATCGATAGTCCTGGCGGCACCGTGACCGGGTCGGCCGCCATCTATGATGCGTTGCGCGACGTCGCCAAAAAGAAACCGGTCGTGGCGCTCGTCGACAGCATGGCCGCATCGGGCGGCTACATCACAGCCATGGGCACCGACCGCATCTATGCACGCGAGACCTCGCTCGTCGGCTCCATCGGTGTCATCATGCAATATCCCAATGTGACGCGGCTTCTGGATATGGTTGGCGTCAAAATGGAAGAGTTCAAATCAACACCGCTTAAGGCATCGCCCAACCCGTTCGAGAATGCGAGTCCGGAAGCCGCGGCGGCGCTCAATTCCGTGATCCAGAGCAGTTATGACTGGTTCAAGCGCATGGTCAAAACACGGCGCAATCTGACCGATGCGGAACTTGCCACCGTTGCGGATGGTCGCATCTTTACCGGCATTCAAGGCCAGCCGCTGAAGCTCGTCGATGCTATTGGCGTTGAGGACGATGCAATCGCATGGCTCGAGAAGGAAAAAGGCGTTCCGAAGGACTTGCCCGTCCGGCAGTGGAGGCGTGAGAGCGATCGCTCAGGGCTCGATTTTTGGAAAAGCACAGCGCGCGTGGCCGACGCCTTCGGGCTCCAGCCGCTGGGCCGGGCGCTCGATGCCATGGCACAGGCTGAGGATGTCCGTGTCCTTGACGGGCTTCTGGCCGTCTGGCACCCTGCAGCCGAAAAATAAATGATCTCAACGATCTACGGGTGGGGCATGATTAAATCCGAGCTGGTTCAGAAAATTGCCGATAAGTATCCAGAGCTGTACCAGCGGGACGCCGAGAATGTGGTGAACGCCATTCTCGACGAGATCACGCAAGCGCTCGCACGCGGTGACCGGGTTGAGATCCGCGGGTTTGGTGCATTTTCTGTGAAGAAGCGCGATGCTCGCATCGGACGCAATCCACGCACGGGCGAGCATGTGCCAGTCGCCGAAAAAGTTGTACCCGTGTTCAAAGCTGGCAAGGAAATGCGGCAGAGGCTTAATCTCGCTGCGGAATAACGCGGCATCCGAGAGGGTGCGGCTGAGGGTGCCATGAAGAATTTTCTCAAAGCCCTGATCGTCGTGCCCTTCGCCGTCGCGATCGTTTTGTTCGCGATCGCCAATCGCCAGATCGTCACTGTCCATCTCGATCCGTTCGAAACAGGTCTCCTGCCATTCGAAACGGTAACCCTGCCGCTTTTTCTGGTGCTGTTCATCACAGGACTGACAGGTGTCGTAGCGGGCGGTGTCGCGGCGTGGCTCGCGCAAGGCAAACATCGCCGCGCGGCGAAGCAGCACAAGCGCGAAGCGCAAAGCCATCGCGCCGAGTTGGACCGGATCAAGGCGCAAGCGCAGGCCAAACCTTCTGTGATGCCTGCCCTGCCACCCCCGGCCTCCACCTGATCTGACGGGAGTTCCTCATGCGCTACATTGACCAAGCCGCAATCGACGGCGCGCTCAATCCTGTCTTCATGGCCGACGCATTACGCGACGCATTCGCGGGCGATATCGTCGTGCCCGTCCGCCACCACCACGATATTCATCGGCCCGAGGGCGAAGCGACTTTGCTTTTGATGCCGGCTTGGACAGGCGCAAGCCAGAACGAGGCTTTCGTTGGGACCAAGATCGTCTCGGTCTATCCGATGAACGGTGCGCGCAATCTGCCTGCGGTGATGGGCACCTATCTCCTGATGGATGGCGCGACAGGATGGCCGCTCGCGGCGCTCGACGGTGCGAGACTGACGACATGGCGCACGGCGGCGGCCTCCGCCTTAGCCGCGCGCTATCTCGCCCGCAAAGACGCCGCGACGCTGACGATGATTGGCGCAGGCGCCATGTCGCCCTTCCTGATCCGCGCCCATTGTGCGGCACGCCCAATCACGCAGGTTTTGTTGTGGAACCACAATCCTGCCCGCGCCCAAGCCCTGGCTGATCGCCTGACGGCTGAGGGCCTGCCCGTCGCGGCGACCGAAGACCGCGAGGCAGCCATTCGGAAGGCCGACATCGTGTCGGCGGCCACTCTCACCACGACACCGCTGATCGAAGGCGCTTGGCTCAAGCCGGGTGCCCATGTGGATGGTGTCGGCGCGTTCAAGCCATCCATGCGTGAGACCGACGACGCAGTTGTCCGGCGGGCTACGCTCTTTTGCGATACGAAAGCCGGCGCGTTGAAGGAAGGTGGCGACCTTTTCCAACCAATCCGCGATGGTGTGATCAAGGAGGAGGATGTGCAGGCCGATCTGTTCGATCTGGCGCGCGGCACTCATGCCGGACGGACGCGGGACGATGAAATCACCTTCTTCAAATCAGTCGGTACGGCCATTGAGGACCTCGCTGCCGCCATTGCGGTCTGGAAGCGGGTGCGCTGAAATCTGGACTTCGCAGCGCCGTCATGCGAGGTGAGCGGCATGCAGCCCATCGTCAAAATCTGCGGCCTCAAGACACCCGAAACGCTCGCGGCCGCGCTCGATGCGGGCGCGGACATGGTGGGCTTCGTCTTCTTCCCGAAATCGCCGCGCCATATCGACCTCGCCACGGCGGAAACGCTGGGGCGGCAGGCGCAGGGCAAAGCTCTGAAAGTTGCCCTGACGGTCGATGCTGACGATGCGGCGCTGGCCGCCATCGTGGCCGCACTGCACCCCGATCTGCTGCAACTCCACGGCCATGAAAGCCCGGAACGGGTTGCGGCGATCCGCACCCGCTTCGGCCTCCCTGTCATGAAGGCCTTGGGTGTGGCCGATGCAGATGACCTGAAGGACGTCAAAGCCTATGAGGCCGTCGTCGACCGCCTCCTATTCGATGCCAAGCCACCGAAGGACGCCGCCCACCCCGGCGGCAACGGACTTGCGTTCGATTGGTCGCTTTTAACCGGCCTTGACCTATCTATCCCCTCTATGGTGTCAGGGGGGCTCGACCCGGCCAATGTGGCAGAGGCCCTTCGGCGCACCCAAGCGCAGGGGGTTGATGTTTCCTCCGGTGTCGAGACGGCTCCCGGCCAGAAGGATGCGGCCAAAATCACAGCTTTCGTCCGAGCGGCGAAAGGGAAGGACTGAAACGCCATGAACGCGCAAAATCCCAATTCCTTCCGCAACGGTCCCGATGAGACCGGCCATTTCGGTATGTTCGGCGGCCGCTTCGTCGCTGAGACGTTGATGCCACTCATCTTGCAGCTCGATGAAGCCTACAAGGCGGCTAAGGTCGATCCGGAATTTCAGGCCGAGATGGCGTCCTATCTCGCGCACTATGTCGGCCGCCCCAGCCCGCTCTATTTCGCCGAACGCCTAACCGAGCATCTCGGTGGTGCGAAAATCTATTTGAAGCGTGACGAACTCAACCATACCGGCGCACACAAGGTGAACAATGTGCTCGGGCAAATTCTGCTCGCGCGCCGCATGGGCAAGAAGCGCATTATCGCTGAAACAGGCGCGGGTCAGCATGGCGTCGCAACCGCAACGCTGTGTGCGCGCTTCGGTCTGCAATGCGTTGTCTATATGGGTGCGGTGGATGTCGAGCGGCAGAAGCCGAACGTGTTCCGTATGAAGATGCTGGGCGCGGAAATCGTGCCGGTGCAATCAGGCACGAAGACTTTGAAAGATGCGATGAACGAAGCGTTGCGCGATTGGGTCACCAATGTCGCTGACACGTTCTATTGCATCGGGACGGTGGCAGGCCCGCATCCTTACCCGGCCATGGTGCGCGATTTCCAAAGCGTGATCGGACGCGAAACGCGCGAGCAGATGATGGAACGCGAAGGCCGACTGCCGGATTCGCTCGTCGCCTGCATTGGCGGCGGCTCGAATGCGATCGGTCTTTTCCATCCCTTCCTCGACGACAAGGATGTCGAAATCTATGGCGTCGAAGCCGCGGGACACGGCGTGTCGTCGGGCCTTCATGCCGCGTCGCTGACGGGCGGTCGCCCAGGCGTGCTGCATGGCAACCGTACCTATCTTCTGATGAACGAAGACGGCCAAATCACAGACGCCCATTCGATTTCAGCCGGTCTCGATTATCCCGGCATCGGACCGGAACATTCATGGCTCCACGATGTGGGTCGGGTAAAATATATCTCCGCCACCGATCAGGAAGCCCTTGCGGCCTTCCAGCTCTTGTCGAAGCTTGAAGGGATCATCCCGGCGCTCGAACCGGCGCATGCGGTGGCAAAGGTGCTCGAACTCGCACCGAAACTGCCGAAAGATCACTTAATGGTGGTCAATCTCTGCGGTCGCGGCGACAAGGACATCTTCACGGTCGCCGAACATCTCGGCGGCCTTTGAGGCAACACCGTTTCTTCATGGTTGCGCACATTTTGAGGCAACACTTTAACGTGTGAGCCCTGCGACCTTTTGGTAGGCTGGGGGCCGATGACAGCTGAGCCATAACCCGCAATAAGCGCCTATTGAGCGCTAACTGGCGAGTGGGTCATGGATGAGGTCATAGGTCTTTCTTCGAGCGAGACCTCTCGCGTGGAGACACGCAACTGCCCGCTTTGTGAAGGGCAGCGCGCTCGCGGCCTGTCCTATCAGCGGGATGAATGGCGCATTGTGCAATGTGAGCGCTGCTCCTTCGTCTACATGCCGGAAATTCCGGTTCTCGACGAGGTCGGCACCACATTCGAATGGTCGCAGAGTTTTGCAGCCGAAACAGCACGCCGACGCAAAGCATCGCCCCTGTTAAGTCGCATCGATCAATGGACGCGCATACGCACGCGCATGTTCGGCCGCCGCACACCGATCAACGACGTCAAGCGTTTCATTGCGCGTGGACGCGTCCTTGATCTGGGATGTGGCAATGGCAGCTACCTCGCTTCGGCCGGTCAGGGTTTTGAGCTTTATGGCATCGACATTTCGCCTGCGCTGACCCGCGAGGCAGATCGCCTGTTCCGGGCTCATGGCGGATATGCCGTCTGCGCGCCTTGCACAAAAGGCCTTGAATTATTCGAGCCAAATTTTTTCGATGCCGCTATTCTGCGCTCCTATCTCGAACATGAGCCCGATCCGCGCGGCGTTTTGACCAATTTGTTTTCCGCTTTGCGCCCCAATGGGGTCGCTGTCATCAAAGTGCCGAATTACGTTTCGTGGAACCGTTATTTGCGCGGACCGAAATGGTGCGGTTTCCGTTTTCCCGACCATGTCAATTATTTCACACCTGCCACACTGCGGCAGATGGCTGAAGACATCGGCTACCGCGTGATCATCCGCTGGCAGGACAGATTGCCGACCGACGACAATGTCTGGGCCGTCTTGCAGCGCCCCGCTTGAGCGCAAGCAGCACGGCCCGAGGACAAGACCGCGCTGATCGCTCAACGCGGCTCCAAGGAGGATTGCCATGGCTTGGACTTACCTATTCATTGCCGGCCTATTCGAAATCGGCTGGGCCATCGGGCTGAAATACACCGAAGGCTATACGAAGCTTGTGCCGACGATCCTGACTGTCGGGGCCATGATTGTGAGCGTGATCACGCTCGGGCTGGCGCTGAGAGAGATCCCGATCGGTACAGGTTACGCAGTGTGGACCGGCATCGGCACGGTCGGTACGGCCATTCTGGGCATCATCTTATTCGCCGAGCCCGCTACCGCGATCCGCTTGGGGTGCATCGGGCTCATTCTGACCGGCATTGTGGGTTTGAAGATCGCCGGCTAGCGGTTTGGAGGCCGCCCGGGGACCATGCCCTTATGCTACGGCTGACCCTATAGCCCCTCCCCATCCGCCCCGGCGCGTGCTAGAGCGATCCGCCATGACAACCCGCATCGACACCCGTTTCGCCGCTTGCGCCGCCGAAGGCCGCGCCGCTCTCGTGACCTTCATCATGGGAGGCGACCCCGATCCCGAGACCTCGCTCGCTATCGTCAAGGCTTTGCCGAAGGCGGGGGCGGATCTGATCGAGATCGGCATGCCATTCACCGACCCGATGGCCGACGGCCCTGCCATTCAGGCCGCTGGCGTACGCGCGCTCGCCGCGGGGATGAGCCTCAAAAAGACGCTCTCAACCGTGACAGAATTTCGCAAGAGCGACGATGCCACGCCGATCATCCTGATGGGCTATTATAACCCGATCTACATTTACGGCGTCGACCAATTTCTTGTCGATGCAAAAGCGGCCGGTGTCGACGGATTGATCGTCGTTGATCTTCCGCCGGAAGAAGATTCCGAGCTTTGCAAGCCGGCACTCGCCGCAGGACTCAACTTCATCCGTCTCGCCACACCAACAACGGACGACAAGCGCCTGCCGAAAGTTTTGCAGAACACGTCCGGCTTCGTCTATTACGTTTCGGTGACGGGCATCACGGGCTCTGCCATTCCCGATTATTCGAAAGTCAACAGTGCCGTAGCACGCATCAAGAATCACACCACATTGCCGGTGGCTGTCGGCTTTGGTGTGAAAAGCGCTGAAACGGCAGAGCAAATCGCACAGGGTGCGGATGGCGTTGTCGTGGGCACCGCGCTGGTCGAGGCGGTTCGCACGTCGCTTGATGCCGACAACAAGGCGACAGCGAAGACGGTCGAAGCAGTTACGGCGCTCGTTGAAGACATTGCTGCCGGTGTGCGGCGCGCGCGCAAACAGGCGGCCTGACGGGGACACGCGATGAACTGGATTTCCAACGTCGTCCGCCCGAAGATCCGCTCAATCCTGAAAAAGGATACGCCGGAGAATCTCTGGGTGAAATGCCCGGATTCCGGCCAGCTCGTTTTTCACAAGGACGTCGAACAAAACCTGTTCGTCATTCCGGGCTCGGAACATCATCTGCGTGTGACCGCTGTTCAGCGGCTGAAGATGACGTTCGACGAGGGCACCTATGAAGACATCGCGCTACCGGAAGTGCCGCTCGATCCGCTAAAATTCCGCGACGAAAAGCGCTACACCGACCGTCTTAAAGATGCCCGCGCCAAGACGAATGCGCCGGACGCTGTGAAGGTCGGCTACGGCCTGTTGGAAGCCAATCCGGTGACGATCGGCGTGCAGGATTTCGACTTCATGGGCGGTTCGCTCGGCATGGCCGCCGGTGAAGCCGTCGTCAAGGGGCTCGAAACAGCGGTCGACCGCGGCACACCCTTCATCATGTTCGCTGCATCTGGTGGCGCGCGCATGCAAGAAGGCATGTTCTCGCTGATGCAGATGCCGCGTACAACGGCAGCCGTGCAGCGTCTGCGTGCGGCCCGTTTGCCCTATATCGTCGTTCTTACCAATCCGACGACAGGCGGGGTGACCGCCTCCTATGCGATGCTGGGCGATATCCATGTGGCCGAGCCCGGTGCACTGATCGGTTTTGCCGGACCGCGCGTGATCGAACAGACGATCCGTGAAAAGCTGCCGCCGGGCTTCCAGCGCGCTGAATATCTCAAAGACCATGGCATGGTGGACCTTGTCGTCCATCGCCGGGATATGCGCGCCACGCTAGGCCGCCTCTGCCGCCTGTTGACCAAAGCACCTGCAGCTGCGGCCTGAACGAATAGGCGCGCGGCGCAGCAAACCCTAACCGTTCGTTAATCTGCCGCATTCTAGGATCAAACCAGCTCTGCCGGGACAAGGGCGGGGTTGGGACGAGACGATGGACGGCGGATACAGGGAGCGCAAAGAACCGATCTTCGGCCGTGAGACGGCACCGAAGGACGATTTGCGTCTGACCCGCGACGACCGCCCCGGCTATCTCGGCCCTTCGCAAGAGAAGCGCAAAGCCCGCCGCGAGGACCGGATTGAACCGCATTTTGCTCCACGCATCGTGCCTGAACGGGATGGCCAGCCTCAACCACACGAACCCGTTCTGCCGCGTTTGGCGGAGGTTGAGGAGCGGCCCGTGAAAAAGGCACGCGCCGCCAAGGCCGAAAAGGCAAAACCGAAGCGCAAAAGGCGGGGCCGTTCGTTGATCGGCTTTTTCGCCTATTGGTCGGTTGTACTAGGACTCTGGGGATTGATCGGGCTTGGCGGTCTCTTCGCCTATCATGCAACGAAATTGCCGCCCATCGACCAAATCGCGATTCCGAAGCGCCCACCCGATGTGGCGATCCTCGCCGCCGATGGCACGCTCCTCGCCAATCGTGGGGAGACGGGGGGACGGAATATTTCGCTCGGCGAATTGCCACCCTATGTGCCGAAAGCCTTCATCGCGATCGAAGACCATCGCTTCTACGAGCATATGGGTATCGACCCTATTGGAATTTCGCGCGCGCTCTATCGCAATCTCACGCGCTCGGGCGGGCCGATGCAGGGCGGCTCGACACTGACGCAGCAGCTTGCCAAAAATCTGTTCCTGACACAGGAGCGCACAGCCTCGCGCAAAATTCAGGAAGCGATCCTCGCGCTCTGGCTCGAACGCAATTTCACCAAGGATCAGATCCTCGAACTCTATCTGAACCGCGTCTATTTCGGTTCGGGCGCTTATGGTGTCGAAGCAGCCGCCCAGAAATATTACGGCAAATCGGCCCGCTCGCTGACCCTGGCTGAAGGTGCCATTCTCGCAGGCCTCGTGCAGGCGCCCTCGCGATTGGCTCCTAACCGCAATCCGCAGGCCGCACGCGCGCGCGGTGATCTCGTGATCGCGGCGATGGCGCGTGAAGGTTTAGTCAATGACGACATGGCCAAGCTCGCGCTGATGAATCCAGCGAGCACTGTGAAGCAGGCTGGTGCAGGTTCGATCAATTATGTCGCCGATTATGTCATGGACATTCTGGACGATTTCATCGGCACGATCGACCGCGACATCATCGTGCAGACAACGATTGAACCCAATCTCCAAAACGCTGCGGAGAAGTCGCTCGTCGATGAACTCACTGTGAAAGGTGACAGGAACGGCGTAACACAAGGCGCGCTTGTCGCGATGTCGCCCGATGGCGCGTTGCGCGCGATGGTCGGCGGACGAAATTATTCCGAAAGCCAGTTCAACCGAGCAACTGTCGCTAAGCGCCAGCCGGGCTCTGCGTTCAAACCCTTCGTCTATCTCACAGCCATTGAGAAGGGGCTGACGCCTGATACATTGCGTGAGGATTCACCAATCAATATCAAGGGGTGGCAACCTGAAAACTATTCGCGCGACTATCGCGGGCCGGTGACGCTGAAAAATGCGCTGGCGTTGTCGCTCAACACGGTCGCGGTCCGCGTCGGCGTCGAAGTCGGCCCGAAAGCTATTGTGCAGACGGCAACGCGCCTCGGCATTCATTCCAAGCTTGAGCCGAATGCGTCGATTGCGCTTGGCACGTCGGAAGTGACACCGCTCGAACTCGTCACCGCCTTTGCACCCTTCGCCAATGGCGGCATTGGCGTTTTGCCCTTCGTCATCACGCAAGTGAAGGCGCGCGAGACAGGCGAGATCGTGTATCGCCGCACAGGCGGCGGGCTCGGCCGTGTCATCGATCCGAATGCGGTCGCTATGATGAACCAGATGATGCGCGAGACGCTTTTGACCGGCACAGGCCGCAAGGCGGAAATTCCGGGCTGGGAAGCGGCAGGCAAAACCGGCACGAGCCAAGATTTCCGCGATGCATGGTTCGTCGGCTATACGGGCACTCTGGTGGCCGGTGTCTGGCTCGGCAATGACGACGGGACGCCGACGAAGAAAGTCTCTGGCGGCAATATGCCAACCGAGACATGGAACAAATTTATGCGCGTGGCGCTGCAGGGACAGCAGCCAGTCAAATTGTATGGCCTCGATCAGGGCCATTTCTGGAACACGATCTTCCCGTCGTCATCGGCTCCGCAACCGCAAGACACGCCCATGGCGCAGGGATTGCCGCCCGGCCAAGCCGCGCCCATCGCACAAAGCAGCATGCCACAGCCATCCTCGGGTCCGCTCGTCTTAGCGCCCGCCGCGATGAATACTCCGATGGTTCAGGCTGCGCCGCAGACAGCGCCGCGCCAAGACGGCGCGCTGCGCCCGCCTGCCAATGTCGGCGGAGCGAATGGCAGTACCTCAACGAATGTACAGCCCAAAAATTTCTTCACCAAGCTTTTCGGCGGCTGATCACACTGCGCGCAGACGTTTGGTTGTGAGAAACACCAACGCCGCGAGGCCGCCGAGTGCAGCGATTGTCACCGGCAGTGCGAGCGGATGCGCCTGCAAACCCAAGCCCACACATGCGCCGATAATGGCTGCAAAGGTCATCTGGACGAGACCGAGAAAAGATGACGCTGTTCCAGCGCGTTTGGCGAACGGCCCCATCGCACCGGCCATAGATTGCGGCATGACGAGGCCGACACCGCAGGTATAGACGGCCATCGGTAGAACGATCTCCAACATCGATCCGGTGCCCAACAGCACGAGCGCAAGCATCGTTCCACCGCCTAGCGCAAGGAAGACAACGCCCCAGCGAATGGTGCGTTCAATGCCATGCGAGCCGACGAGGCGCTGCGCAATCAGCGTACCAGTGATATAGCCCAAAACAACGGAACCGAAGGCCAATCCGTAGGGAATTGCACCAAGACCGTAAACTTGCTGCAGCACGAAAGACGAGCCGGAAATAAATGCAAACAGACCGCCATAGGTCAGCGCAGACAGCGCAACATAAGTGCGATAACCGCGATGTTGCAAAAGATGGCCATAACTGCGCAGGATCGAGAGCGGTGAGATCGGTTCCTTGCTGCGATTATGATTGGTTTCGGGCAGTCCCCAGATCACGATGACGCAAAGTGCAAGACCAAGTGCGAACGTGATGAAAAAACTCATCTTCCAACCGAAATAAGCTTCCGTGAAGCCACCGCCGATAGGCGCAATCGCTGGCACAAGGCCCATCACCGTGCCCATACGAGACATTTCACGGGCTGCTTTCGCACCTTCGTAGAGATCGCGCACAACAGCGCGAGCCAACACGATGGGCCCTGATGCACCCAGCGCCTGCAAAAACCTCAGCACTGTCAAGGATTCAATCGATGAGGCAAACGGGCAGAGAAATGTCGCGGCCAGGAATATGGCAAAGCCAGCGAGCAAGATCGGCTTGCGGCCATAGCGATCCGACAGCGGTCCGTAAAAAATCTGGCCGACGGCAAACCCAGCCAGGAAAAAGGACAACGTCAATTGGGTGCTGGCCGTATCGGCATTGAAGACTTTGGCAATCTCTGGCAGCGAGGGGAGATACATATCGGTCGACAAAGGACCGAGGGCTGTCAGAAGAGCGAGAGTCGCCGTCATGGCGAGAGTGTCGGGTCGCAGTTTCATGACCCTCGCTTTAGCAGAGGGGTTATCGCAACGATAGTTCAACGATAGCGATGCAGCTTGGGACCGTTGATCTTCAGCCAGAGCTCGGCGCGGTCCGTCTCGGGGCAGATGTCGTTTAAGAGGCGCCAGAACCGATCCGAATGGTTCATCTCACGCAAATGCGTGACTTCATGCGCCGCCAGATAATCAAGCACATAGGATGGTGCCAAGATGAGCCGCCATGAAAAGGACAGGCGGCGCGAAGCGGCGCAAGAGCCCCAACGGCTCTTCGTGTCTTTCAGCGTGATGCCCGAGGGGCGCACATTCAACGCTGCTGCATATTTTTGAACCGCAGCTTCAAGATCGGCTTTTGCCTCGCGTTTCAACACATCGCCAACACGGCGGCTGACATGTAGCGCCGCGCCACCGACGATCAGATGAAATTCGCCTTCCCTATTTTCAATCTGCGTCAGCCGCATCTCAGGCCGATGAACAATGCGGTGCGGCACGTCGCGCAATGGCACAATGGCACCATGCTCAAGCGAAATGATCTGTGGAACTGCTTCAAGCCGCGCAGCAATCCAACCGCTTTGGCGATCGGCAAAGCGTAAGGCTTCCGTCAAGCTGGCGCGGCGCGGCAAAGTGAGAACGACTTCTCCTGTTGTAGCACTGACACGCAAGGTGAAGCGGCGTGCCTGCGCAACACGGCGCAACGCCACACGGATCGGGCGACCTGCATGATCAAGATCGACATGCGGCGGATCATCCGCTGCATGCGTGCTCCGTCCAGCCTTGCGTAAGAAACCTAGAATCATGCCGAACAAAATGCGGCAGGATGTTTCTACAGGCAACCGGATTTGTGTAACCGGACCTTTAACGCATCAGTGCGGTGCAACGCGAATTGCACCGGAGCAACGCTAAGCCGCTTATTGACGGGCGCGGCGACCTTCGTCCAGCGAGACAATGGTAGCCGCCGATTTGCGCGCGGCTTGCTGCGTATTTGCCATGAAATCCGCGATGCGCGGCGCAATTTCAGCACGGAAGCGCGAACCGTTGAAAACGCCGTAATGGCCCACCTTGGGCTGAACCCAATGCGCGCGCAAATGATCGGGTAAGTTCACGCAAAGCCGGTGAGCGGCATAGGTCTGCCCAACGCCTGAGATGTCGTCTTTCTCGCCTTCCACCGTCATCAGACGGCAACGGCGGACAGCGGTGAGATCGATCTTGCGACCGCGGTGCATCATTTCGCCTTTTGGCAAAGCGTGGCGGACAAAGACGGTATCGACCGTCTGCAGATAGAACTCTGCCGTCAAATCCATCACGGCGAGATATTCATCATAAAACTCACGATGTTTCTCGGCGGAGTCACCGTCGCCTTCGACGAGATGCTTGAACATTTCACCATGCGCCTCGAGATGGCGGTCGATATTCATCGCCATGAAGCCCGACAATTGCAGGAAGCCGGGATAAACATCGCGCAAGAAACCAGGATTCGGCAGCGGCACTTTGAAGATGCAATGGCGGCGGAACCATTCAATGCCACGCTTCTCGGCCAGAAGATTGACCTGAGTGGGGCTTTCGCGCGTATCGATCGGGCCACCCATCAACGTCATCGAACGCGGCACGGCAGGATCATTATCTTCTTCCATCACCGCAATGGCGGCGAGCACTGGAACCGATGGCTGGCAGACCGCCATGACATGCACATCGGGGCCGAGATAGCGCAGCATGTCGATCACGTAATCGATGTAATCGTCGAGATCGAAACCGCCATCCGAAAGCGGCACAACACGGGCATCAACCCAGTCCGTAATGTAGACTTCATGCGTCGGCAGAAAGGCTTCAACCGTGCCGCGCAGCAGCGTCGCATAATGCCCCGACATTGGGGCTACCATCAGGATTTTTGGTTGTGGCTTCACATTGGAGCGCAGCGCACGATCGAAATGGATCAGCTTGCAGAACGGCTTTTCCCAGACAACGCGCTCAATGACCGGGACACGCTCGCCAGCGACAAAAGCGTCGTTAAATCCGAACACTGGCTTACCGTAGCGCCGCGTCGTGCGCTCGAACATTTCGAAGCCAGCTGCCATGGATTTGGCAAAAGGCGTCTGGCTGATCGGGTTCATCGGATTGGAATAGAAAAGCTTGGAGGCCTGTGCGAAGGCCCGCGCCGGGCTCAGCAATGCGTGAGAGGCCTCATACATGAGGTAATAGGGGAGCTGCATCAGGCCATTCCTCGCTGCATTGCAACAAAACCAGCATACCCTAGCTTGGCTTCACAGAGTTGCAATCCGTTTAAAGTCGCAAACGGTTGAAAAGAGCCAGCCTTCCCCGATTTGGGGAAAAAACGCTCACTCACCCATTTGGACGAGCGATCCAGCGACCCGTGAACGCTCCAATAGATAGAGAAATATCACAATAGAAACAGATACATAGACAATGTTTAGGGCGAAGGCCCACAGCATCAGATCGGGCCTTATGGCGCCTGTGGACAAAATAGCCCGCAATCCTTCGAAAACTGCCGTCGGCGGCAGCGCCCAAGAGATGGGCTGGAGCCAGGCCGGTAACATAGCAACGGGGTAGTAGACGCAGCCCAGTGGCAGGACGATGAACATAATCGTCCAGGCAAGGCCTTCGGCCCCGATACCATTGCGCAGAATAAGCCCTGAAACGACCAGCGCCACAGCCCAGCCAAACAAGACAAGATTGGCGATGAAAACCGCCAGCGGCAGGCCGATTGCGAAGACGTTGAAGCCGAAAAAGGGAATCGCGAGCAGCGCGACCGGGCCAAGACCGAGCGCGAGCCTCACGAGGCTCATCACCATCAGGGCGGCGACGAATTCGAGTGGACGCAGCGGGCTCATCAGCAGATTGCCCATGTTGCGCGCCCACATTTCCTCCAGAAAGGACATGGAGAAACCAAGCTGGCTGCGGAACAACAAATCCCAAAGCAACATCCCGCCGATGAAAATGCCTGCTCCGAACACCACCGCATTCGACGTCTGCATCACATAGGCTTGCAGAAATCCCCACGTGACCATTTGCACTGCGGGCCAATAGACGAGTTCGAGTAAGCGCGGCCATGACGCCCGCAGAAGATAGATGTAACGCTTCACGAGCGCGAAGACGCGCGCGGTGGAAAATCCGCCTGAGAATTCAGCCGCGATGCTCATGCCGGCAACTCCGTTCCCCGCGCGACGTCGAGGAAAACTTCCTCGAGATTGGCGCGGCCATAGCGCGCCACAAGATCAGCCGGGACACCTTGATCGGCAATGCGACCTTTCTTCATGATGATCACGCGATCGCAGAGCCGTTCAACTTCCGCCATGTTGTGTGAAGCCAGCAAAATCGCCGCATTTCTACGCTTGCGATATTCTTCGAGATGGGTGCGGATCCAATCCGCTGTGTCGGGGTCGAGCGAGGCCGTCGGCTCGTCCAGCAACAATAATTCGGGTTCGTTGATGAGCGCTTTGGCAAGCGCGACGCGCGTCTTCTGACCGGCGGATAATTTGCCTGAAGGCCGATCGAGCACATCGGCAAGATCGAGATCGGATGCCAGCTCTGCAATACGCGCCTTCACATCGACAACACCGTAAAGCCCAGCAAAAACTGTTAGGTTTTGCCGCACGGTGAGGCGATGAGGCATGTCGACATAGGGACTTTCGAAATTGATGCGACCGAGCACTTTGTGCCGCTCGCGCGCCATGTCGACACCCAGCACATGCACGCTGCCCGCACTCGGCGTGACGAGGCCCATGATCATCGCGATCGTCGTGGTCTTACCAGCCCCATTGCCGCCAAGCAGGCCAAGAACCTCACCCTGCGCGCATGTGAAATCGATTCCCGCCACTGCAACCGCACCATTATATGATTTTGCGAGTTGCGCGACGGCGATGGCGGAAGCGGATGAGGACTGCATAGCGGCTGTCTTAGGGCGGCAAAGGCGGGCCGTCCACCGGGGAAAATGGACCAGAATGGCTGGACGGGGGGGTGTGGCGCTCTAATTCTATCGGCATGGCCATGGACTTTTCTTTCCTGCCCGACGGGGGCGGACGGCTCCGCCGCGACACGCTGATCAGGTTGCGGCTGATCGCGATTGTCGGCCAAGCCCTTGTGGCGGCAACGGCAGCCTTCGTGCTCGACTACACACTGCCACTTTTGCCGTTGGCCATATGCCTGTGCACCGCAATGGCCCTGAATATTTGGCTGCGGATGAATTTTCCGGCAACGCACCGGATGTCTGACGCGCAGGCCTTCTGGGTGCTCGCCTTCGACGTCGTGGAACTGGGCGCACTGCTTTATCTTTCAGGCGGAAGCGAGAATCCGTTTGCCGCCCTGCTTCTGGCACCTTTGATGATCGGCTCTAGTGCGCTGGGGCCGCGGCGTATTCTCATTCTCGGTGCACTCACCGTCTTCGTGGCGACCGGGCTTGCGCTT
>Ga0214917_10001358_pt1 | contig 31433 bp, 29 predicted proteins | sample LL_1208_BB_MetaG_FD_177983 | JGI IMG/M metagenome (GOLD analysis project Ga0214917, IMG submission 177983) | Freshwater microbial communities from Lake Lanier, Atlanta, Georgia, United States - LL_1208_BB | ecosystem: Environmental > Aquatic > Freshwater > Lake | place: USA: Georgia | collected... | reverse complement strand
GTAAACCCTTACTATCTCGATAAACATTAATCGCGCTATAGCCGATGAAAGATAGAAAAAGGCCAAAAAGTGTTAGCCCCACTACCAATCCCAGCCGCCAGTACCTACCTAGCCAAACTCTCATTTGATCAGTATAGGTATAGGGGGAAACCCCCTATGCATCACTGGCATATTCTGAGGTTAAAAATCAGCCCAGCGGCTCACAAATGGGCTCAATCAGAGATGTAGTTCGGTAAAAATTCACTTAGTTGAGCGGTTTTCGCTCCTGCTGTCTACGCTCCTGGGCTAACTATGCGCTGCCATAGCGTGCTCAAAAAAATACTTTACTTAGATGGTAAAGCTGCAGCAGGTGAATTTAAAGGTGTAATTGGTGTGCCACGATTTGTTTTTTCAATTACATCAGCAATATTTTTAAAAGATTTAGAGATAAGTACCTCTAAAAAGAGAGAGTGTGAATCCATGGTCGCCTGAGCGGGTTTAATCATCGAAGAAACCTAAGGGTATTGGATTTTGCCAAAACCTCTTGAAAAAGTAGTGATAGCACCTCACTTTTACCTGGAGCTAGATCAAATAGGCATTTAAAATTGGTCTTTCGCATTTAGTAGTAACAACACCTGCAGATACACTAAGCGGTGAATAAAAATGGGATTAGTGTAAAGTTCAAAGGGTGAATCGGAGAAAGATTGGGCAAGTTAGCGCAATCTTTTACATAATCCTCTATGTGGCAGCAATGCTAACTCCGAGAAAACTACCCACAAATCACGGCGCTACGACTAGCCCTAATTTCTTTAAGAGAATCATTCGTGAGATTCTCTATTACAATGGAGCACTCGAACCGGTTGTTAATTTTTTATTCCTTATCCCAATTTTTGCCTTCCTTATCTTGTTTCTAGGAAGACCCAAGGCGCACCTTTCCCTGACCATTTGTCTAGCACTCTCCGTAATTACAGAATTTCTTCAGCGCTTCATCCCTGGAAGAGTTAGCTCAGCGCAGGATCTACTACTTAACTGCTTGGGTGCACTCTTTGCATTTTTGCTCTACAAAATTGCGCTAAAAGCCAATTTTTTGAAGTAGCGGTTTCAAATAATCCCTGGGTTATTGCCAGGGTGATTAAGGGTTACTATAAGGGTGATTGAAATAGATCAAATGTGATATCGTTGCTCAATAGCAACCAAATGAGACTTTGGAGTTGCCATAGTGTTAACAGATTTAAAAGTTTCACAACCTTTTGCGCTTAAACGACGCCTTCTTAACTATCTAATCGTCTTTGAATCAACCTTAATTCTTCTACTAACTGGATTAGCTATTCAGGTTAGGCAGATTGGTGAGCAGATATCTCCAATAGTTGATCTGCGGGTTTTTATACTTATTTTGGCATTTCCAATAATGTGGCTGTGCTGCCTTTCTCTCTTTGGTGCCTGGGATCTAAGTATTTTAGATAACCACATTGATGGCTATCGAAGGCTATTGAAGGCAAGCTGGATAACCTTTCTGACATTTTCATCAGCCAGTTACATCTTTAAGATCCAGATCTCACGGTTCGTGATCTTGTTCAGCTTGATTGGTGGAACAATCCTGCACCTAATCCTGCGCTGGGTATTTCTAAGAGTTGCCGACAAGCGGGTAAATACCAAAAACAATCAAGATACCTGGTTAATTATCTCCCCTAATGGGCAGGTTGATACTTCAGCCGCAGAGCTAGCAGTTCGGTACAAGGTAAAGATTAAATACTATGAAGCTTTTGATAATCAAAAAGAGTTTAAATCTTGGATAGCTGATCTAAACGGGCTATTGAGTAGTAACTCATTTAGCAATTTGGTCTTAACTTCTCTAGATGGGCTAACTCATACCCAAATTAATGAGTTAATGTGGGGGGCGCAGCAATTAAATATAGAGTTTGTAATACATGATGAATTAGGGTTTGTAACTTCACAAAATCAATTCAAGCGGATCGATGATTATAACTGGCTAAGAATTCTAACTCCACGAATTAATGACTCTCAGCGGGTAGTAAAAAGAATTTTTGATTTGGCGTTGGTAATTCCATCGCTAATACTGCTTTCCCCCCTGTTCATCGTAATCTCAATCGCCATAATCCTTAACTCCCGAGGAAGCGTGCTCTACTCCCAACAGCGAATTGGTCAAGATGGAAAGCTGTTTATTTTTCCAAAGTTTCGCACGATGAAACCTGGCTCTGATGCAATGCGACTTGAGGTACTTGGACGTCCTGATGAGAATATGGCAGAGCGCTATAAGAATGATCCAAGAATTACTAAAGTTGGTAGGCTCCTTCGAAGATTTTCCTTAGATGAGTTTCCCCAACTCTGGTGCGTTCTTATCGGCACCATGTCAATCGTCGGACCTCGTCCAATCTTGCCAGAGGAAGAGGAACAACTTGGGGATTTTCATTTCAGACGCCAAATTGCCAAACCGGGTTTAACTGGCATCTGGCAAGTATCAGGCCGAAAAGATACTTCGTGGGAAGAACGAATGGTTTTTGATGTTAAATATGTACAAGAGTGGTCAATCGCACTTGACATGATTCTGATCGCAAGAACATTCAAAGCAATAGCTAGTGGTAGGGGCTCTTACTGAATATTTTCCGTAGGATTTTTTAAGAAATCTATCAAGTTATTTCTTAGAATTAAATCTTTTATTCCTCCCAAGTGGGTTTGCCCTAACAACTTTAGGCTTATGGATTCTCTTTTTAGCAAATTTGTTATTGATCCGAACGTCAAGTGACACCCACAATTTACTTGTCGCGGACTGGGCACTTTCAATAGTTAACTGAAAATCTTTTCACTCGCCTAGGGAAGAATCGCTGCGGAAAATCTCTGAGGCAGGGAGAGCGCCAGAGCTATCTCTGTGTTATCACCTATTGGGCCTGGGTGTAGAAGCGCTACTTCCGAATAATCGAGGAGGGGTTTTGTTTGAGTTAAAAATCAAGATTTTTAGGAAAGGTCTAACTAGGTAAAAAGGTAATGATAGGAACCATAACTTACCTGTGTGCAATCGAAAGAAATGAATCTGGCTGCTAGTCGGATTAAACTTCGCCGAGGTAAACTGTCTTAATTTGGCTCGTAGCCCATTCGGCCAGGTAATCACATTCTCAAAACCAGTGCCAATAATGCCGGGCAGGGAGTGAATTTGGTACCCTGCGTTAACAACTCGATAACCAAAATCAATATCTGCGTAAGCATGTTGATAAATAGAATTTATCGGACCAACAGCCAGCCTAATTTGGGTTGGGATGTAAACAAAGTTGCCATTAAATGAATCCATGTTTAAATAGCCGTTAACATCTTTTTGCAATATTACTTTGAGCGGATGGCGCCCAAGCCTTTTATAACCTCCATAAATAATGTGGCCGAACTCTTTGCTTGCAACTTGCCCAACTAAGACTGAATTTGGTCGGGCCAGCATCCCATCTAATAAAATTTGAAATGCATTTCTAGATAAATGGAGATCATCATTAACCCACAAAATCCCATCAGGGCACGATTCAATCTGGGCTTCAGCCAAAGCCATTGATTTGGCCCAGTATAGGTTTCCGGTGCCCTTTACAATCTTAATTGGGACTGGCTGAGATTCCAGAATTTTGGCGGTGCCATCAGTAGACCCATCATCGCAAACCACGAACTCAAAAGTGAAATTATCTCTGTTTGAGGCAAGGAAACTTGTAAAAAACTCTTGAGTTATAGCGGCTCGATTGTGACAAGCCATTAAAACTACGACATTAGGTCGCAAGTCCGAAGCCACACCCATCGACATTGTCATACACTGAGATTACCATTTGTCCATGTGCGGGATATACGGGATCGCTTCAAGCGCACGCGTATCTCAAGATTTGAAAGCACCTTTCTCAAAACTTGGATCTGCGCTGAGCCATCGCGGGCCGGATGGCAATGTCGAAGTTTGCGAGCAACACCACTTCACCGGCTTTACTCGTCTTGCGATTGTCGATATAGCCAATGGGATGCAGCCCTTTTTCTCCGAAGATAGAAACATTATGGTAACGGCAAACGGTGAAATTTATAATTTTCAAGAGCTGCGTGAAGAATTAATATCACAAGGGCACATACTCAAATCATCATGCGACATTGAAGTTATTCCACATCTGTATGAGATTTATGGTGATTCCTTTGTCAAAAAACTCAGGGGCATGTTTGCCATAGCACTCATTGATTATAAGAGTTCTCAACTTAAGTTATATGTTGATAGCCTCGGCGAAAAACCACTTTACTGGTCAAGAAATGCCAACTATCTTGTTTATAGCAGCGAACTTGTACCGCTATTAAATTCCAATCTTGTGGATATGGTCTTAGATCCCAGACAAATACCTTCGTACATTAAATATGGATTTACCTTGGACCCATTTACCGTGGTGCAGGACATCTATCGAGTCTCTGGTGGAACATATCTGACTTTTTCGTTGGGAGATTCTTCCGTGTCGCAAACCAAGTACTGGAATTACCTTCATCCGCAGGGAGAACGAGGGGAATCCGTATTGATCAATCCAGTCTCCACGTTTGACCGAGAACTCCATAAAATCTCAGAAAACATTGCTCAGGGAGAAGTTAAATTTGGTGTGGCGCTTTCTGGTGGAGTGGATAGTTTTGTAGTTGCAAAATTAGTTCAACCTCATAAAGACAATCTGGAATCAATCACAATCGGTTATCAAGAAAAATCTAGGCATGATGAAAGCAATTTGGCGACCAAATCAGCGCAAATCATAGGTATCGCTAATTCTGTAAAGAAAGTTGGATCCGAGGATGCAGCCAAGAGCCTTGCTCACGTTTGCTCCGTTATTGATGAACCAATCGCAGATATTGCAAGTATTAATTACCTCTCACTCTTTCAGTTTGCAAAAGATAAAGAGATTAAGGTTCTCTTAACCGGGCATGGTGGAGATGAGATTTTTCTGGGTTACGATTGGATATTTGAGGCAGTAGCGCGCGCTAAGGTAAGAGTCCATACCTTGGAAGGTGACTTTAATATTAAAGGTTACTGGCAGTGTCTAATAAATCCATTCCTATCCAGATCCATCTTTACATTTGTCCATTCTCTCCAAACAAATATTGATGTATTTCGGCAAGTTTTCCGAGATTTGATTGACTATCGAAATGATATCGATGTAATTGATTTCTACAATTTAGCTAGAACTCATTACGGCACGTCGAAATTTGCCGACAAGTTATGCCGTGAGATGAAAACGGAATCCTTTTTTTATAGAACCTTCTCATCAAAAAATTACGAGGATTTTTTAGGCTGTGCAAGATACCAACTAGTCTCAGATTATTTAAGAGTCAATGGATTTCTGCAAATTGATAAAATCTCTATGAGCCAATCGGTTGAATCTCGGAACCCGCTTTCGGATCTAAAGTTGGTTGAGACCTTAGTATTGAGTAGTTGGGATGCATCTAGGGGGCCGAGAAAGGCTCTGCTCTTAACTGCAATTCAAACCTTACAAAACATCAAACCGGTTAGCCAACAAAAGCAGGGTTTCTCACCTCCCGTACGTCTTTGGTATAAAGCCATAAAGCGGTGTTATCGTGAACAATTAGATTCTCCTAGAGTAATAGAGATTGGATTGGTGCCCCCTAGCTGGCTTAAGTATTTCAAGCGGCCACTAACTTGGTTTGGGCTTAAATCCCCAGTCTGGTTCCATCTCGTTGTCTTAGAACTCTGGGTAAGGCAGACCGAACTTCAGGTAGGCAAGAAATTTGTTACCAGTCACACTCTTAAGCGTAAGTAGGCTGAATTTCCAGTTGTTAGGTTAGATCGCCTATATCGTTTTAATTCCGTAGGGGCGCGCACCGAGCCTTTCAAAACCTATTAAATACTCTTTTTTCTCGAGGGCGATTTGTTTGTTGGCTTGGATTTACGCGTAGCAGTCTCTGTGATTTCATCCAGCCATTTTGCAATCTCTGCATTTACAACTTTTTTGGATGACATCTCTCTCTTTTTGAAAATTATCTTTCCTTTTTCTGAAAGTTTGGATGATAATCCAAGCAGTGGCGGCACAAAAACAGGACTTGGATTGAATTTTATTTTATTTGAAACATCTTTCTTACTTGGCCGATAGTCGTAAGGGCCGTAGGGCTTATATCCTCTTTTCAGGAAAAAATAAGAATAAGCATTTCTGTAGTACCTTTTGTAACCTGAAGCGTACCCATAGTCCTCAGAATTCCGATTGTTTGGAATCTTGTTTAAAACGACACCAATAACTTTCGTGCCCGTTTCTTCAATTATTTGTTTGGTACTTAAAAAGGCCTTCATCCTGGTACGTCCTGCGTGTACTACTATCAATGCGCTATCGACTTTCCCACAGATAACTGCCGAATCAGCAATAGGTAATGTAGGCGGGCAGTCAACGATAATTAACTGATATTTCTTTTTTAATAGACTTAACAATTCAGAGAATCTATCATTTGCCAATAATTCTGTTGGGTTCTGGGCAAGATCACCTGAGTGGATGAAATCTACTCGCTCAAACGCCTCCGAGATCAAATTAGGAAAAGATTTTCTTAGCTCTGAATGTGTTTGCAATTGCAACAAATTTGAAAGCCCTGACTTTTTTGTCCTGCCTTTTTCAGAGCCCGGTGCAAGATACTGCAAGATTTTGGGGCGTCGAAGGTCCCCTTCCAACACAAGAGTTTTAAAACCTTGATTTGAAAACGCGATAGCGACATTTATCGATAAGGAGCTCTTGCCTTCTTCGGGTAAGCCGGAGGTGACTGCAAGAACGAAAGGCGAATTACCGTTAGTTTGATTTAATATATTAGATCTAAGCGAGCGATATGCTTCATTTCGCGGTTCATAGGGACTAATCCCATTAATAAGTGGGATTTTATCTGCTTCGGGATCAAATCCGATTGCAGCAAGCAGCGGTAATCCATCCAAATCAGAAATATTCTTAACAGTCAGGTCTAAGAAGTACTTGATAAGAAAAAAGAGATAGGCAAACAAAGCCATTCCCGCAATGCCAAGCAAGCGATTTGTATTTATTTTGGGACTGATCGGGCCAAATTCTGGAACAGCTGGTCTAGCGACAGAAACTTTCACTGGAGAAGCTGAGTCGTATGTTGGTAATTCAAGCGACTCAGCAGTAATTGCAAATTGTTTACCAACCGCATTAGCTATCGCCGCCGCTCGTGTGGGATTTGTGTCCACTACAGATAATCTAATTACCACCGTATCTGTTGGTGCGGATGCAGAAATCTTACTACCCAACGCTTCGGCTGTCGTGTTTAACTCGAGCTCCTTAATAACCGGATCGAGAGTTGTCGGGGCATTTACAATCTGGATGTACGATTTAACTCGCTCTTGCGAGAAGGTGCCACCAGTTGCCAGCAGACCAACATCTATCGCCGATGCCGGAGTAGACACAAACAAATCCAAAGAAGACCGAAACGTCGGAACTGTCTTCGCAGAGATGTAGTTACCAAGTAAAAGACCAACTATTGAAGCCAAAAATATAAAAGCGATATTGCGCCACAAAATTCTGAGGAGAACTGCCGCATCTATTTCTCGCATACCACATCCTTATTTGTAGCAGGTTGTGAAAGCCACCACAAAACTTTAAGGTAATAGTGTGTCAATGTAAAGTAGTAGGCGTTGCTAATTACCACAACTTGATGGCCGACCGAATATTAAACGTAATATATTGAATCTGCAGCGTATGAGGCGATGTACGGGGTCCAAAGTCTAGAGTTTCGTGCCACAAGTGGTTCAGTTAAGACCGTCAAAGGGGCTAGCGAAGCTAACTTGCGGAGAAATTCAGCCCACTGTTTTGACATTAAAGCCTTCTCAGGTTGGCTGAAATCAAATTTTGCTTTATATGAAGAAATATTTTTATCTATAGAGGCAATTAGAGAGCCATCAAATAATTCTAATTCTTGAAACTCATACGTAGAGTTTCTAACTAGCCGATCGCTCGAATTCAGTTTTCTTAGCCGAGCATCAACGAAAAATGAATCAGATATAGAGGAAATTATAGAATTTTCGCTTCTTGGAAGCGTTACAGTAATATTAAATTGTTTGGGTCGCGGGGGAAATATCTTGTCTAGGAGCCGAAATGTACAGTGGATTATTTTGGAAATATTTTCTTGGAATCCAACTAGTGACAACCCTATAGGATCATAGGGTATATGTACTGCGTCAATTGCAAAATTTGTCAGGTTAATGGTGTTTAAATTCAAGTGTTTTATCTGATCATAAACTTTTAGGTCCGCCGCAATTACTAAATCTGCTGATCTTACGAAATCTAAATCAGTTTTAAAGCATCTAGGGTTGTGAGTCTGTAGTTCTAAACCCCAAGCAGATGACAAAGTCAAAAAATTCGAATCTAGAATTCCATTTTTTGCGATCGAAGTTCCATAACTTCGAGTGTCCACAGAAGGGTGATCACGCCGGATTATAGCTTCAACGATTCTAGATCTAACCTCATTTGCTCTACAAACAACAGCCACAGTTCCAATATTCTGCGGATTAATCCCGGTATGAAGTGCAATCATAACTGCGAAAGTTTTACAAAATTTTTAAAGGTTGAATTGGTTTCAAGTAGCCTGTCAAAGGTGTCTACAGCAACTAAACTTCCTTCCTCCATAACTGCAATCTGTTGAAGTTGCTTCATAGTGGTGAGTCGATGTGAAACCACCAATAGAGTTACTTTCCCATGGAGTTGATTTATGGCGCTATTGATAATATCTTCAGATTCTGGATCTAAGGAACTTGTTGGTTCGTCCAGAACTAAAATTCCTGGAGATGAGAGAACCGCTCGCGCTAAGCCAATTTTCTGTTTCTGTCCTCCACTTAACTCTGATCCCGCACGAGAAATCTTATGCCCAAGTCCATGATTGAGAGAATTTATGTACTCATTGAGTCCGGCAAACGCAATGGCGCGGCTGAGATCATTTTCCGAAAATTCAGTTTCACTTCGACCCAGGAGAATATTTTGTTTTAGGGTTCCATCTATAAGTGAAATATTTTGAGGGACGTATCCAATTTTATGCCCAAATTTTTCTACTACTTCGTGTGCCGGTATACCAGATATCTTGCAAGAACCCGAGTCTGGTCTCAAAAATCCTAGGACTAAATCTATCGTAGTTGACTTACCACTCCCTGTAACTCCAACTATACCCAGACTTTGACCTTTTGTAAGTTGGAATGAAACGTTAGAAAGCACCTTTGGCTTAGATTTAGAGTAGCTATAATCCACACTATCCAAAGAAATTGAAGCGTCAAAATTATCAAGCTTTACAGAATCAAATACATCACTTAGATCTCTATCGTAAGCCACTTGAAAGTGTGCATTCTCGATGAGATTAGTGCTGAATGTGGCTGTACCCCTAACCTGCTTTAGTGAATTAAAAGACGCTGAAATACGAAGTAGAGATGGAATAATTCGAGAACCCAGTGCAACTATGAAAGTAACTGATGAAATAGCATCAGAAAGCTGCCCAGTCAGCAACTTCCATAGCGTGAATAATCCCACTCCGATCATAAAGCTTGACTCTAGGATGATTTTCGGTACTAACATCGCTGTTTGAAGTTTCACTGAGGAGTCAGCTGTTTTTTTAACTGCATCCGTATGACCCTTAAGGAAAAAATTGAACGTTCCGAAAAGTCTGATTTCTCTAATTGATTCAAAAACACTTTGGATCTCTATCGCTGCTGCTAAACCTGATTCGGATACATTTAAGGAATTAGCAAAGGTAACTTTGCTTGTGAAATTATTGGCTAGAAGAAAAACGATTAGGAAAACACTCATCAACCCAATAGCGGCTACCCCACTATTTATCAAAACAAAGATAATCAGAGTGATTAGAACACAAACCTCAACAAAAAAGTTCATATACGAAAAAATGCCGGTTACAAATATTTCTTTTATACCACCGTTAACAGCGAGGAAAATTTCATAATTAGGGCGAGATTTTATCTCGCTTATATCCATTCTGAAATAGGAAGTAACAAATTTTTCCGAAAGGCCTGAGTAAATATTTGAAAGGAATCTAAGTATGGTTCGGGATAAAATCAAGGTACAAATTGATTTCACTAAAATCATCGTCAATGCCAAGATAATTATGAATGCATAAGATTTTGACGGGCTTGTAAAGTATTGCTCTAGTCTTAAAAATGTGAGAAATTGTTCCACAAAATAGCTATTGTCCTGCACTGCCCCCGAAATCACTTGTGCAAATAAATAAAGAGCAATAGCGTCAAGAAAGGCAACAATTAGCGAAAGTAGTGTAAGAAAAAAAAGTTTGAATCGGGTAACACCCGATGTCATTAACCATACTGCCCGACCAAATTTGAACATATCTAATTGTACTCACCTTAACTCTTAGGCCAGGCGTTTCGAAAGAAATACATCTATCTGTCGCGACGCTATGTATAGTAGCGACGTGCAGACTATTTTTCAATTACTCCCTGCAATACCCATAGCACTTCTATTTGCTTCAAGCATTTTTATGACTAAAAGCCAAGTCTACTTCTCATTGCTTATTATTTTGCCGACTTTTGCCTTTGTTTTAGTTGCACCTTTCTTTGGTCAAAGCGGCTCGAGAGGTATAGTTTCAGGTGCAGTTATAGATCGCATAAATTACATGATCTGCTTCGGGGCCCCTCTTTTTTTAGGATTTATTGGGCTCTTAAATTATTCAAAAATTTCTGATATTTTTGAAAGAAGGAAAAGTAACTACGCTTATATTTTTCTATCCGCCTTGATTTGCTTTGGTTTACTTTTGGACTTTTTTGTGATTTACAACGCAAGACCAATTAACGGTATCGGGCAATCAATTTACGTGCCCGTTTTTGCTACGCTCGTAAGTGGCATTTCATATGTATTTGTATCGTCACCTAGACTCGATCTTGATAAATTCAGGAGAGCTGCAGAATTGATGATCGCTTGCCTCAATATATTTTTAGCTCTCAATTGCAGAATTCTTTTAATTGAATGGCAACCGGCTTTAGATAAGTTTTCATCGGTGTCAACTGATAGTTTGAGATTTTCACCATTCGCTGGTTTATTGAATGTATCAGGTAGGCAATCTTATTTTGCAACCGATGCACAGAGTTTTGCTATGTTGAGTTTAATTTTTTTCACAATTGTTATAGCAAGTAAAAGCTTGTTAGTAAGGTTTGTTGGAGTAATAGCAGTGTTCGTTGTCGGTAGCTCCACTCAGAGCAGGCTTTTCTATCTAGGATGCATTTTAATCGTCATACTTTTACTATGCGAAAAAATTTCCAACAACTCAAGGTATATTCGAATTGCAGTCATATCGATTTTAGCGGCTAGCAATCTGATTACCCCGTTTATACTTGCATCGCCAACCGCGGAGGGACTCAGTAGTTTAAGTGGAAGGACCTCAATTTGGCGGCAAGTGCTGGATAACTGGGATCTGCAGAGTGTTTTTTTTGGAAATTCTGGGGCACTACCTATGTCAACTTTTTCGCGCCAACAAGGGTCTTCATTAATCTTTTATCATGCCCATAATTTGCTTCTCGACTATTTGTGGAACTGGGGCATTTTAGGATGTATCTTCGTGGTCTTACTGCTCATCTCAATTGTCGTGTTGTGTGGAAATATGCAGACTGGCGGCTATCTGATCTCTTGCTCTTTGTTGCTCTCTGGTTTAATTGAACCAAGTATCGAGCTGCAGCTGTCTGATAAAAATTTTATTGCAGTACTGGTGTTATATAAGTATGCTTCGCAAATTCGATTCAAGAACACAGGAGGGTAATCTGAATGATAAATGTTTATATTCTTGGACTACCCAACCAATTCCGAGGTGAGCGTCTTATTGACTACTTCAACAACATTGGAGTAGAACCACATTTGGTCTTTGGAATTGACGGTCGAATCAATTCTGACTTAATTGACCAAAAATCGGCGCCTAAAAAAAGAATTAGATATTTGGTGGGACGAGATTTGGCCAAAACTGAAATTGCAAACGTTCTTGGACACAGATTAATATATGAAGAATTCTTGAAAACAGAGAACGAGTGGGCACTTGTACTAGAAGATGATAGTTTTCCAACTCAAAATTTCGACTTAAATAGTTTTAATCTCAAATCATTCTCGACACCCTTGATCATAAACCTTTCAGGGATAGATCAACTGATTAAGGAGTTTGGAGATTTACCATGCCTCTTATTAAGTTCACACAATATATCAAGTACTGAAAGTGAATTCTATGTATACCGGACACTTGGAAACACCTTTGGGACTTGGGCTTATCTTATAAATCGCGAAGCAGCAAAAATTGCAATACACAATTTCAAGTCAGTTGACTCAACCGCGGATTGGCCGCACGCTTGGAGGGCCAAGGTATCCTTTGCACGACCGGAAAGGAGTCTATTCACAGTTTCATTAGAAGGAAGCATTATTGATCAAGACAGATCAATAAATACAAATTTTAAAGTGGCTAGAACTTCAATTTTGAAGGACAATAGAATTATCAAACGCACAGAAAAACTCTTGACTTTCCTTGGGCTTTTGAGTTTTCTAGCATATTTAAGAGGAGTTAGTTTCAAACAACATTATAAAGAAAAAGTAGTCATTCCTTTTCTCTTGAGAAGAGTTTCTTCAATTGACAAATAGCGCCATTCAAAACACGGTAGAGATTCTTATTCTCAGTCTAAGGCGTAACTTTAGAGGGAACGAATTATTGCAGCAACTAAGATCATTACAATTTGATTTTAAGATTATTTGGGGACTTGACGTATCAGAGTTTAGTAATGGTTTTCTTGACTCGATGTTAGACCAATCTAAAAGTAAGTTCATTCTTGGCAGAAAAATGTCTTATGGAGAACTAAGCTGCGCTTTAGGTCACTTAGAGATGTATGAAAATTTTATTCTGACTGGAAAACCTTGGGGTTTGTTTCTGGAGGATGACTCAGAAATTCTACCTGGTATTGAAGATGTTTTACTGAAACTACCAAATGATCTCTCGCCTTCGATCATATTACTCATGAGTTGCTTGAGCGCAGATTTTCGCTCTTCTAATCCGTACCCATTCCCGTTTTTGAAACATGAATTGAAGTTAACTGATTCGATGAAGTTTATTGGGTGCGCCACTCATCCCGTAGGCGCATACGCATACCTCATGAATAGATCAGCCGCATTAGTAGCTGTACATCATTTGAGAGGCAGAAAAATATTTTCTCCCGCCGACTTTCCATTTCAGTTTAGGAATCTTGTGAGTTTTTATGTTTCAAAAAGTGAATATGCATTGCCCGGCAACTCTACTAGTCTCTTAGATGAAGGTAGAATTAATATTCAGAACATGAGCGTGTCTAACAATCTGCAAAAAAACTTGGGCAGAAGGCTTCGTGTGCTTCGGGATTATTCAGGTTTCGGTTTAATTTATGCTAAATATTTGGGTTTATCTGGCAGAGATTATGTCAGCGAATTCATTATATTTCGAGCTAGGTATAAAAAGTTTAGAAAAGGAAGTTCATCGAAATTCATTCGGCAGTTCTAGTACAAATTGAGTAGTTACTCGAGGAAGAAATTTGACTTCTGACCTCTTATAGTTGACTAAGAAATCTGCATAAGATTTAACGACTAATACAGGTAGATCAAGATGCTTAAAAGGCCAATACTCTTCAAGGACTATTGGAATGGCTCCCAAATAAATGGCCTCCCAAGTCCTATAACAATCTGCACCTGCTCCGGGTGGCGAAACCACGTATTGTGACTCTGAAATTGCCTTTAAATGTTCCTGATGACTCAATCGCCGTTTTGGAATAAAAGTATCATCCAACGGAGCAAAATTTTCTAAAGCTAACTTACGTTGAATTATATTCGTCGTTAAATCAAAGTTTAAGTAAAAAGGGAATTTTACGATACGTTCATTAATTTTTGCGTTTTCTACGATATTGTCATAAATGTAAGTACCATGAAAATTGTTAAAACTTCCAGGTGGTATGCCTATTGGGATAGGCGTACAAAATTCTAAATCACCGATCCAATTCACACTATATAATTTAAAGCCATGGCGAGTCATTTTCTCCATCAACTCTGCTGAGGGAATACGATCATCGCTATGGATGTAAATTGAAATATCTTTAAGTGGAGCATATGAAATATTCTGGGCAAATATTTTTTCGGCATTACTTCCATTTAGAAAAACACTCAGTGGTTGTTGTGTACTTCGATAATCATTTAGGAGTCTTTCAAATTCCTCTAAATTTTGCGGTCTTAAATTTTCACACTTCCTGAGGTAAAAGTCAGAGGAGATCAAGGCATCTTGCATTAACTTTCTGTTACTGACTGACAAACGGAAACTCCATGTCTCTACGCAGTGAAACAAGCAATACGATATCATAACGCTGTGAAGAAAATAGATACTTTGAATACTCTCCAAAAAAGGCCTATGTTTCCAGCATTGCAAGGCATACGCGGGTTTGCAGTGTTATTGGTAATCTTGAGTCATTCTAAGTTTGCATTTTCAAACAATGGTTTTGTAGGCGTGGATATTTTTTTTGTTGTATCTGGTTTTTTGATTACGCGACGCATGATCGAAGAATATATATCAAATCGCAAAGCGTCGGGAAGGCAAGGCTGGATTTCGTTTGTTGGATTCTATGTTCGCAGAGCTAGGAAAGTAATCCCGGCTGCTTTTTTTGTTATTGTAGTCACTTTGTTGGCGTCAATCTTTCTAACCCCATTGAATGGCTCATTCGTGAATGTGGTGTCTGATGCAACCTGGGCATTGTTTTTCTTAGCAAACCTTAATTTCATGAGTCAATCGGTGACTTATTTTGGGGTTCCAACCACTCAATCTCCGTATTTGCATTATTGGTCTCTTGCGGTTGAGGAGCAGTTTTATTTGTTATGGCCGGTCCTCTTCCTCACTGCAACTACTCTTGGAGGCTTTAAAGCAGGTACATTTGTTTTTAATTGGAGAAGGAGATTACAATTATTTCTTTTTGCTGTAGGTATTATGAGTCTGTCTATTTACATTTTACAGAATCTATCCGGTAATAGTGCTAGTTACTACTCTTCGATAGGGCGTCTTTGGGAATTTAGTGTAGGGTCATTGTTCGCGACACGACGGGGCATAATCTCCTTTAGGCTTTTAAGGCCTCTAGGCATTTTTTCTTTCTTAATCTTAATTTTTGCTTTTTTGTTGTGCGATGTTGAATCTTTTCGCTACTGGATTCCTCTGCTCACTGTTCTGACTGGATTATTACTGAATCGTATTGTTGAAGGAGGTAAAGTCCCCTTCTCTCGGGAGTTGCTTGAAAATAAACCCATTCTTTATCTTGGAAAAATTTCATATTCATTGTATCTAGTTCATTTCCCTGTAATTGTTTTTCTTGAAAATAGCGGGTTTAAAACAAATGGATTTAATTTTTTGTTATACTTTCCCACAGTGCTTCTTTTAAGTACATTAGTATATTATGAAATCGAATCTCGCTTCATGAAGATTAAAGTCCCGGAAACTTCTGTTCGAAGCGCCTCGCGAAGAACAAGGTATTTCCCTCTGAATAAGCGTGGACTCCGATACTCTTGCGCTAGTTTGTTGTCATTGATATTCATTTTTAATTTTCAAATTGGAAACACAGTACCTGTCTTTAACACATTGTTTAGACCAAATGTTTTTGAACCATGGAGTATGCCTGCCCCCTCTAACTCCAGTCCGGCGACCAATCCCTCCCCGGGTGCATCAATCTCGGGTGGTACACAACGAAGTCTGCTAAATAGTTGGCAAGAAAAAGTTGAACTTAGCATCCGGTTATCGGAGGTACCTGAGGGGATGCGATCATTATCCGGACTCGATGCTGAAAAAACTTCAATCTGGCAGAACTGCCTAGTCATAGTTGGTGATAATCCTTCGTGTAATTTTGGGTCTCCAAATGCGGAAAATAAGATATACATCTATGGAGACTCATACGCTTTAAGCTTAAAGCCCATGATTATAGAAGCAGTGCGCTCCGAGAACAATATTGTTTATTCGAGAATCCGTGGGATGTGTATGGTTCCTGAAGTAAAATTCACGTCGCAGGAACTTGAAAAGGTATGTGCTAGTCACAGACAAGCGATGCTCCTTGATATTGAAAAGACTAGGCCTAACTTGATAATCGCTTCCTCGCAGAACTCTGCTCCAATTAGTGGAACCAAACAAGAGTTATACAACGGGATGGTTACGGCTTATAAGAGTTTGGTTAAGAATGCCACGCAAGTAGTAATCGTTGGAGAAACACCGTACGGGCGTGATCCGAGAGTATGCCCAGGCGCCAGTAAGAGTTTAAAGGATTGCATTGGCTCCGCCAGCAATAGGAGTGAATACAGAGAGCTGACAAAAAAGGCTGCGATTGAAGCGGGCGCTTTTTATATTGATATCACCCCTTGGATCTGTTTGAGCGGGAAATGTCCTGTTTTAATTGACGGTGAATGGAGCACTTATGATGGAGGTCATTTAACCTCAAACTTGAGTTCTAGATTGGCACCAGTCTTCAAGGAAAAGTTGCTCCAAATGGGTATTCTAAAAGAAAACTAAAATGTTGATACTTTATTTGAAACAATCGCCACAAGACCAAACTATAAAATTTATTTTATTTCGTATTCACCAGACCTACCCTACGAAACCATAATCGGTTACTTGAGTTTGTGGGTGATCTTAAGCCTAAAATTTTGCCTCTAAAACTATTTTCATTAAGCTTTCATACCAAATTTGAGGAGTATATCTGCTCAAGAATTCTTTTCTTTGCAGTAAAGACTGATTTTCTAAATCAGAAGTCATCCAATTCAACTTAGCAAGTAACATTTTAGGTATTAATTGACTATCTAGATTAGAACTTTCAATATGGTGTTTATCATTAAGTCCAGCGGCTCCCGACCAATTTCCAACTGAGATCAGAGGCAAACCCGCGGATAAGTACTCCAAAACAACTAATGGGCCTGGCTCATACCAGCGACTTGGAAATATAGCCCCACTATACTGAGGGAGTAAATGGTGTAGCTCATTTCGATTCATACTTCCCTTAATTTGAATGTTTGGGTGATTGCGCGTTAGAGATTTCAATTCGAGAAATAATGGTCCATCTCCAAAAATATCTAATTGATATTCTGTTGGCCAAACGTTAATTAGTTCACGGAAACCTTTTTCTTTAACGAATCGACCCGCAACAACCCAGCGGCCATTTCTTTCTTTAGGAAATTGAAAATTTTCATAATTGTCTTGAACGAAATTCGGAACAGTTTCACATCGGGACTCATCTATACCAGACGCTTTCAGAAGAACTCGCATCTGGTTTGAAAGTAGTATAAACCTTGCTGGCTTAGTTATCTCAGGTCGGTGAACCAAGTAATTAGAATTTCTTATCGCAATCGGTAACGTCTTGATCGCCGAATTCATATAGCACTTGTTTATAACTCCATTTAATTGTGAGCCATTCACACACTTTAAGCAGATTTTATTGTCGCGATATAAATTAGCGGATGCACATATATCTCGATAGTTGTGCTTAAACACAAATGTTCTTTCACCGAATTCATGCAGCCATTTTGTTGAAATATTGGGGAAAAGGTTGTGCATAAATATTACATCAGGATCAAACTCTTGCAGAAATTTATATGGATTATCACCAATTCCGAAAATTACATTCGCTGAGGCACGCAATTCATAAAACCGTGATTCTTGATTGTCCAGGCTTGAGCTAGCAAATAGTCCCACCTCATTTCCCATTTTCTTCAAAAAAGAAATTTGAGAATCAACTACATTGTTTTCACCAGACTTCTCGAGGTCTCGATAGTAACTATGAATCATCGCAATTCTCATACTAATACCCTCTCTGGCCTCTCATGAAGTATCATAGGGTCGGCTGTAGAGAATGAGGTAATTTTATGCTAAACACTCCCCAAATTTATGTTGATATTTATCAAACAAGAATTCCTAAATACCGCGAATTGTTTTTCAAACGGTTAATACAATTAGGGATGCTTGACAATATAACATATAAAATTATTGTTTCTTCTGGCAGACAAAAGAAGTTTAACTTCGAATCTGATATGAATCTGAACATTATTGAAAAGAAAACTCGAGTTCTAAACTTACGTGGACGAGAGTTGCATTTTCAACTCTCGTCACTAACAGGCTCAGATGCAGACCTCGTTATCTGTGAATATGGTTTGAAAAATTTTATTGTTTATTGGTTTCTTTTTATCAAGAAACCAAAGAATTTTGCATTTTGGGGGCACGGTCAAACTGAAACTAAATCTAGTTGGAAGGTTGAAAAGTTTGTTAGGAAAAAGCTTTTGCAGCGTGCAAAATTCTTCTTTGCTTATACAAAAGCTTGTGCGAGTAAATTAATGGAAATTGACTATCCTAAATCGAGAATTCAAATTGTCAATAACAGCATAGATACCGGAGCCCTAATTGAAGGTATCAAAGTGATCACAGATTTACAGATAAAATCTTTTCGTAACGCATTAGGGTTAGAGCCAAGTGATATAGTTTTGATTTATATAGGATCACTTGAAAAAGAGAAAAGACTTAAATTTCTTTTGGACGCATTTCAACTAATCAGCTATAAAAGACCCCTTGCTAAACTTTTTATTTATAGTCCAGATTATTTTGACAGCCTAAAATACAGAAATAAATTAAAAAAAGTTTTTGTAATGGGTGAAGCGGATATTGACCGCAAAGTCAGATTAGCACTGACTAGTACAGCACTTTTAAATCCAGGCAGGGTTGGTTTAATAGCCGTAGACTCTTTTGCAATGGGCGTTCCAATAATTACAACAGATTGGAAGTTTCACGCTCCCGAATACTCTTATTTAAATAATGCAAATTCTATAACTACGAGAGATACTTTGGAGGAGTACGTAGATGGATGTCTTTCGTTAATAGACGAAGCCGAATTGCGTAATAAATTGGTGAATGGTTGCAAACAATCTGTGGATCTATTCTCAATAGAGAGTATGGCTAAAAATTTTCACTTGGGAGTATTAAAGGCCTTGGAAAATCAAAATGTTAGATAGTGTATACTTCAATAAAATTAGAATAAGAAAAATTAATTATAACGAAATTCCAAATATATTACCTTTTGTTATCAATTCTGGAAAAGAAATGCATATACATTTGCTTGCTGCATCATCGATTGCTGCTGCTAGCCGAGTGCAATATTTGACAGAAATTTACAATTCAGGAGTCAGCTTATGTGATAGCTCGCCTCTTGCTAAGGTTATTAGACTAAGACATTCTGGGTTTATAAATCTTCGCGGAAGTGATTTATTCCGCGGAGTTGTTGAGAACGATGATGGGCGAAAAAAACATTTTTTTATAGTATCCAATTTTAGTATCATTGACTCTTTGAAACGATATACAGCTAAATTAAATCCAAAATTTATGATTTGCGGCAGTATCATTCCTCCGTACTTAAACAGTTTTGATTTCGTCTATGAAAACTGGATATCTCAAATTAAATCTTCCAATGCAGATTGTGTGTGGATAGGTTTAGGATCTCCAAAACAAGATATAATTGCATGTGATTTAAGCCAGCAAACAGGGATACCTTGCATAGCAATTGGAGCAGCGCTTGAATTCGTTTCAGGTCAGAAAAAAGAAGCCCCTAAATTGCTACAGAAATATTCTTTAGAATGGCTATTTCGTTTATTTTCAGAGCCACGAAGGCTGTTCAAGCGATACACGATTGACAACTTCATTTTTGTTTTAAGCGCATGTAAATTTTTATATAAGAAAGATTCAAATAATTAATTTAAGCTTTCTGAACTAAAGCGTTTCTAATGAGGTGCAAGATTGAAAATAGTAGTATTTGTATTCCCTTAAATCAGCGTTTCACTATAAGATGCTAAGGGAAACAAATGGTGCTGAAATCTTTATTCAGAACACCTTGGGTTTCTCTCAAGGAGTAATCTGGGAAATGTGTTTGATTTTCGGCGGTACAAAAGTGCAATTAGTATTTTCATGAAATCTAGATTTAATCTATTAAGATCCCCCTGACAGTAAATCCCTGTCATTGGAATACAACTTGAATTGCAAAACAGGTAACAAAACTAACTAACATCACTAACAAACGCCGAGATCTCGGTATGTAATCAATGAAAAGCACTAGCCCGATTACTCTACTTACTAGCAATAACGGTGAGAATAAATACGGGTGGTAACCATAAGCTAAAAATAGCCCACAGATGCTAATCTCAAGTGCTATGCAAAAATTAGAAATTATTGGAAAGCGATTATACCTTTTCCATATTCCAACAAATGATAGAATACTGATCATAATCGCAGTACCTAACATTATAGTTGAGTACTGTACTGAATCGGTAGCATTTACCCCCACCTGGTATCTGTAGCTGGGCATCCAAGGAGACGTAAAAAAAGCAATAATATTTTTTGTAACACCTGGCACAGGCATATGAAGCCAGGCCAAAGAAGAGAATTGTGAAAAGAAACCATTGATAACAACGTCGTCAGGTGGCAAAACATCTGCAGGTAGGCTTGTCATAACCTTATAATTATTGATGGTAACCGCAAAGCTGGTATCGTCCAATTTATATCTCCCCAGAAATTTCATCATTAAAGACAAGGTGAAAAGAATTGTGAGGACCGGGATAACATCACGAACAAAAATTCCAAGTCTATTTCTTCTATTTAGAAGATGGGCTATGGCCCATGGAACGAAAAGATAGATATTAAGAATAGCTGAAAGTAAGCCACTAAAAAAAACTCTATGTCTTTGATTTCCATCTCCGTAGACGAGCATTGTTAATAAAAAAAAGCAGATTGCAAGAAGGAAAGTTTCCGGAACAAATATCCAAACCAATGAAGTGAAATTTATCACCAACAATACAACAAAAAATATTTTCATCGACCGGCTAGAAAATAGTTTAGAGCCCATTGTTATCATAAAAAACATTACAAATATATTTAGACATGTCCACGCGCTATAACTCGAAATAATTTTCGCCATCAAGAGTGGGGCTATAGAAAATACTGGCAGTAGCGGCCGTATTGTGCTGATTGAATATCTCAGATCTTGAGCATAAAGTATGGTTCGCTGACTGTCACCATCATAGAAAAAATCATTTATTGCTATCCCAAATGGAAAGTAATACAAAAAAACTAAAACAGGTAGTGATGAAAAAATTACGATAACAATAACATCAAAAAAAGCTGCTTTGCGTATTTTTGTTGTTTGAGATTTAAGAATTGCAAAAGAGTTTCCATACCGTTGCATATTCAACATTATGTTAAGTTACCCTCTTTTATGTAAATACCATCAAACTGCAACTGCTGCCCACTCTTTGGATGAGTAAATCCAGGTATCACTTTCCATAGGTGGAAACCTGATCCACGTAGAAATTCATCAATTTCGAAGTACAATTTTGTGTTTCCGTAAACTGGCACTATGGATAACTCGATTTGAATAAAATGGACTAAATCAAAAATATCTGATGCTCCTTGAAGTACCTCTAGTTCAAATCCTTGAACATCAATTTTGATACCGATGCGTTTATAATGCTTGAAACTAGAGTTGTAGATGTCACTAATTTTATAAATCGGCACACTTTCTTTCCCTACATATATTGATTCAGGAGCCGCATCTAGATGCGACTTTAACATGGGTAATAGAGAAGAGCTAAAGGAATTTTTCGATACATTTATAAATGTGGAACCGTTTCTATCTCCTACCGCGCAACGTTCAAAAATTCTCCATTTATCATCTTTTGAACTTATCTTAAGAAGTTGTTTATGAGCACTTTCAAGTGGTTCAAAAGACACTATTGTTTTAGTGTAACCCTGATAGCGAATCAGTTTGCCGTACTGGCCTATGTTAGCGCCCACATCAAACATCAAATCTAGATTTGATGTATCTGGAATTATCTGTTCCTTAGAATTATCTATTCGAATCAATCTGATTCCGAGGTTAGACAAGAAGCGCTTAAGCATTCGTGCTAAGAGGTACTTCACGCGTGAATCATAGTCCAGATCTACAAATAAGGTAAGAAATCGACACAACAACGACTAACAAACGGTACTGATTCATCTTTGGTGCTCTGGAATTAAAAGGGTTTTCAATGTGGTTCCTTGAGCGATATTTAAATATAATTGGGCTTATGCAGGTAGGCAAGAGGATTTTAGTATTTGTAGTCTATTTTGGTGAATTCCCGAATTATTTTGATTTAACTCTTGATTCCATGAAAAGAAATGGTGAAATAGATTGGCTTTTTGTGACTGACCAAAATATTGATGATATTCCTTCCAACGTAAAATTGAACAGAATAAGTTTTGAGAAATTTCGAGAGTTTGTTCAAGCTTCGTTTGATTTCCAAATATCGCTCAATGATCCCTATAAAATATGTGATTTTCGACCTGCTTTTGGTAAAATATTTCGGGATACACTCGGTGATTATGACTTCTGGGGACACTGCGACCTTGATGTAATTTTCGGGAATATATTGGAAAGTATACCAGCACGGGCATGGACTTTCGACAAAATCCTTATTAAAGGTGCTTTAGGTTTCTATCGTAATACGAAAAGAACTAATGAACTTTATGCGGTTGATCATGCTGACACTCTTGATTCAAGAAAAGCATTTTCGAGTGAAGAAAATTTATATTTTGATGAATGGCACGGGGTAATACAAAAGTTTTTAAGAGAAGGAATTCAATTTTGGAATGATGATACAGTTTATTTCGACATTGACAAAAATAGTTTTAGAATCAAGACGGTTGATCACATGCGAATTAGGCCGAAGTTTGTACCCGATGGCAAAATTCTTATGTTTGACAAACTTCTCGATGAGCAAGTCCAGGGTGCCTACATTCATTTACAAAAACGTCGAATGTTTTTTAGCAAAACAATGATAAAGTATGAGCCGTATGAAATAAGATTTAATCACTTTGTCGGGTTTGGACATAATTATTTTCGTATTGATTACATGATAATTGGTGCGTTTCACTTCTTATATTTACGTTTTCGCGCATTGAAAAAACGCTACTTGCAAAGTTTATTGAAAAACAGATGAAAAGTTTTTAAATTATAGATTTACGCATTTGAGGTACTAAAGTTGTAATTTTTGGGATAAGCTGATCTAATCGAAATTAGCCAGATTCTTGATTCAATTCTTGTAATCTGATTGGTGAAAAGCCGCCTGAAAGTTTGGCTATAAATTTCCTATAAATCCTGTAATCTAGGTGTGTGATGAGGTCCCCAATGCGAGTTCTGAGAATGATTACACTTCGCTGTTCGGGGCTTTTAGATTTTGTTGATTACAAAGTTTCCTTGCTTTGGATATTTCCTCTCGATATTCTCATCTACGCTGTGCGTCAACGCATCGATCTTCCTCGCGTCACCCTAAAAAATCAAAGAGGTCTTTTTTTACGCCTGGGAACCACAGATCCATATGTTTGGGCTCAAATATTTGTGGAAAAGGAGTACGAGTCCCCTGTTTTGGAATATTGTCAGCCATCCGTAGTTATCGATCTAGGCGCATATACGGGATATTCGAGTTTTTACTTTAGCCAGCGTTTTCCAGATGCGCAGATAATTGCGATTGAAGCCAATCTTGAAAATTATTTTATCTTAAGAAGTACATTTTCAGGCAATAGTAGGGTCCATGTTATTCATGCTGCAATTCACAACTCTGATGGCCAGAAATTAACTGTCAAGGTTGCCAAGGATGGATTGTGGGGATCTAGGGCCTTAGCTCCTGATTTACTCAATGTACTGACGAATGAATTATCTGTAGAAACAATTTCTGTATCTACACTTATGAACAAGTTTGATTTACTGAATAAATCAGATATGTTTCTAAAAATTGATATTGAAGGTGGCGAACTCGAAGTTTTCGATACACGTGTCCCGTTATGGAAGCATTTTGGGGTTATTGCAATTGAAACTCATGAGCGGATCAGGCCTGGATGTACAGCGACATTTGCGGTTATTGCCAGTCACTATAAAGTGACTACATACCGAGGTGATCTAACTTTCGTAAGTTCTCCTTTGAGAGGTTAGTAGGATATGGTCATTCTAATTCCAGAATAAGCGAGCCTTAAATGTTGCAACATAGTCGTTTGATAATCACTTAATTAATCATTAATTGCAATAGCCCAGATTCTTGATATTGATTCACCGACACGGATTGAATCTAAGTGCGTATTCGTGAGGGATTCTAACCCACCAACCCCGTGATTAAGAGTCGTGCCATCTAAGTGCATTAGCGTGCCATTAGGCACCGTATGTCCCACTGCTAAACGTGAACCTACTCTAGAGGTACTAGAAGGAAACCCAACATGTTACTGCGGATTTTGGGACGTATCTTTCGTCAATTTGGATATATTTGGCTATGAAATATTTTGCTGTATTGCGTCCCCATCAGTGGCTGAAAAATCTCTTACTAGTAGTTCCACTTTTGACGTCGCAAACACTACTGAACTATCAAATACTCAAGACTGCAGTATTGGGATTTCTGGGATTCTCATTGATTTGCTCTGCAAATTATATCTGTAATGACTTGATGGATTTCGAAGTTGACAAGCGATATCAATTCAAGTTGGGAAAACCGATTACGTCGGGAAAGCTTGCGATAGGTACCGCTCGAATAGAAGCAGCAATCATATTTATTGTTGGAATTTCAATTTGCTTTTACTTGTCTCGCTCATTTGCATGGATTACTTTGGCGTATTTGATCTTAGGACTTTTGTACTCGCGCTTTTTAAAGAAAATTCAGCAAGTGAATATCATAATCTTAGTTTTATTCTACGAAATTAGAATATTTGCGGGTGGAGCTTTGCTAAGTATTTCAATATCTTTCTGGCTGATAATTTTTTCGTATACAATATTTTCGTCTTTGGCATTATTGAAGAAATATTCCAAGAAGCAAATTGAAAAGCAAGAAAACGGTATTTTTGACGTGTCTAGGCAATTTGATAAAGATGAAACTTTCTTCAGCTTGTTTGGCATAGGTTTTGCGGCGTTAAGCCTGTTGACATTTAGTTTGTACTTAAATAGCGATCAGGTGTCACAATTATATCAACACCCAGAACTGCTTTGGATTTTAATCCCACTTTTGCAGTTTTTGTTATTCAGGATGTGGCGAACAGCCATTGATGGAAAGATGCACTACGACCCGATTTTATTTATTCTGAAAGATTTGGCGAGTGCCGCTTGTTTAACGATTATATTAATGACTATTCTGATTATTGGTAAATTAAAGTAACAATTTTTAATTTGAAGTGTCTGATGCAATCTTATTTTTGATGTTAGTGATTGTAATCTTGAGGCCCTCTTCCAATTGAATTTTGGGTTCCCAGTTTAGTTCCCGCCGAGCTAGTGAGATATTCGGTTTGCGCTGCAAAGGGTCATCCATTGGAAGGGGTTTTTGAATTAACTCTGAATTTGAATTTGTCAGGCGCACTACTAATTCTGCTAATTCTCGAATAGTGAATTCTTTAGGATTGCCGATGTTTATTGGCCCAATTATTTGTGTTGGCGAATCAAAGAGTTTCGAGAGTCCGTCAATGGTGTCTGTGACAAATCCAAACGAACGAGTCTGTGAACCATCTCCATATATTGTGATGGGTTTGTTATGCAATGCCTGAACAATGAAGTTTGTTACCACGCGACCATCATCTAATGCCATTCGGGGACCGTAGGTATTGAATATCCGAGCAATTTTAATTTTTACTCCGTATTGCCGGTGATAGTCAAACATAAGTGTTTCGGCAACGCGCTTACCCTCGTCGTAGCATGATCGGATACCAATAGGATTTACATTACCCCAATATGTTTCATCTTGCTCAGAAATTTGAGGATCCCCATAAACTTCACTTGTGGATGCTTGTAAGATTTTGACATCAAGTTTTCTTGCTAGTTCCAAAAGATTTGTTACGCCAATAACACTTGTCTGGATAGTTTGAACTGGATATTTCTGATATTGGACAGGGGATGCAGGGCAAGCAAAGTTCGCGATGGCGTCTACTTCAATCAGTAAAGGTTGGGTAATGTCGTGACGCACCAATTCAAAATTAGGATTGGAAATTATGTGCTTTATGTTCTGCTTTTTGCCAGTGTAGAAATTATCAACCGCAATAATTTCATGACCTTCATTCAAATACTTCTCAGCAAAGTGTGACCCAAGAAACCCTGCTGCACCAGTAACGAGGATCCTCATTTGTGAATACCTTTCATTTCATCAAGCACTTAAGCTCCTAAGTAGGTTGCGAAAGACTCGCACTACATCTCCCAGTAAGGCGCAATATCTTCGCCAATCACCTCACTCATATCTTAGTTTAGTTGAAAGAGGTTAGAGTTCAAAGACACAAGAAATTCCAGGAGAGTTAAACGGGATGTCCGTAGGTAAATTTGCACTATTACCAATAAATTAAATTTTGATGCTTCGCGAAGGCTTGGGAAAGTTCCTGTCGTATACTAATAACATGACACCACAAACTTGGATAATTACGGGTGGCGCTGGCTACGTAAGCTCCCACATTGCTGATCTGTTTTTAGCCAGTAACAAAAAAATTGTCGTATACGACTCCTTGCACCAAGGCTTGGAGTCTCGGATTGAATACTTGCGAGAAAAGTACAAAACTGAGATCCCATTGATCGTGGCTGATATCCGGGACACAGTTAAATTTGAAGAGGCTCTAAACACTTATAAGCCAGTAGGAGTTATTCACGCAGCAGCACTCAAGGCAGTTGGTGAGTCAATGGAGAAGCCTGACGAGTACTTTGACGTTAATTTCCATGCAACAACAAAGATTCTTGAGTTACTAAAAAAACATAATATCTACAACTTTATTTTTTCCTCAACTGCAGCAGTCTATGGATCGCCAGAACATTCAAACCCTTGCAAAGAGGATGATCCAAAAAATCCCGTATCCCCTTATGGTTCCTCAAAACTTGCCGCAGAAGAAGAAGTCAATAAGTTCCTAGCAATTCCAGGTAATCATGGAACATCTCTTCGCTTCTTTAACGTTATCGGCACGGCAGCACCTGAATTAATGGACAATTCAGTGGAAAACCTTGTCCCTATTGTGATCAACAAGCTCAAGGCGGGACAGCAACCAGTAATCTTTGGAACAGATTACCCAACACCGGACGGAACATGTATTCGGGACTATGTCGATGTTCGGGATGTAGCCAGAGCACACCTTGTTGCTGCGGATTCCGAAACATTACCGCCTGTAATGAATGTTGGAACTGGTAGTGGTGCTTCGGTCCGTGAAGTAATCAAATTAGTATGTGAAACTGCTGGGCTCAATGATGTTATTCCGATAGAAACTGATCGCCGCTCAGGCGATCCAGCATCCTTATGTGCTGATGTCACGCTGATCAATAAGGAAATCGGGTTTCCAGCAGAACATTCTATAGAAGCGAGTATTAAGAGTTTGTTTTAGTTTTAATTATGGTCAGATATTAATACAGCCTCAGACCACCTAAGCCCGTGTAAGGCTAGGAATCTAACCTGGTGGTTGTAACTACCCCAATCCCTAGCATCAACATCCTCCCAAGTAAGAAACTTCTTCTCAGAGATTTGAATAGGAGCGGTCCTTAAACCATCTGCTGGGTTGTTGCTACAGACTTTATATAACTTAGCCTGACGATAGATGGTCTTAACCAACATCAAACAATGCCTTGCAGTTTGTGGTGGCAGTGAGATTAACTTCCTTTGAAGTACAACAACATCAACCTCATCAAGGCTCATAGAGCCAATTACAGGCATCAGATGGCGTTTATATAATCGCTTGTAATCGTGGAGTGTTTTAGGTCTAACATTTACAACATTCCAAACAGTATCTACCCACTCATTAACCAACATTTTCTTAAACCTTCCCTTAAGGAAGGACCTACTGATTCATACTAACCAAGTCATCTCGAGTCTTCAAATTTGCTTTCGACATCCTCCGACCCGTAATACTGCAACCACCTACCTTCATCTGATGTGCCTTGAAGCCAGGGAGTTGGAATGAGGTGTCTGCCACCTTTGTAATGGACAAGAAAGCCACCCCACCAACTTAAGGAAGAGTTTGCACTAACTATCGCTTCATGTTGGTACATGATTCCAAGAAGTGCAAATGGTGAAAGGCCAGAGGATTCAAGAAAATTTCCTCTCAAACTGGTGGCGATTTGCATTCCAACATTTTGATCATCGGAAATAAAATTCGCTGAATCCGTTCCGATTATCCGCAGCGCTTTTTCATAATATTCCTCTGCGAGAAGACCATAGTAATCAGTTGATGTATAGTCACCACGACGCACATGGCATAGGACTTTCTTGTGTGCAGCACTGCGCAAAACCTCTTTCTTAATTCGGTTTATCACCTCTGAAGTGAAATCTGGATTGAGAGTTGCAATCTCAGATCTCTGAAGACTACCTTTCAGTAGTATTCCTAAATTATAAGATTGATTCCTTTCATAGGAACTGGAAACATCCCGCGCAAAATGATTGAGAATACGTAAAGTTAAACCTTGTGAATAGTGAATGATTTTGCTAAAAATCTGTGGGAATTTTGCGCTTAGATGATCTACAGGTCGATTCCAAAAAGCGATATTATGAGTACAGAACCCAGCAAGCTCAGATGAAAGATTTCCCCGATTGTTCAATGGCGAATACAGAATAATCACCGATCGTCGTTTACTGATTTCATGCGCCAGCGCGACTATGAATAGTTGATTTCCAAGGCCCCCGCTTGAAATCATGAAAATTGGAATTCGACTTAACCCAAATCTCGACACAAAGTTCCCATTTTTTACAGAACTACTTAGTCGAAGTCTAGATCGTACATATTGTCTCCAAAATTTCAAGCGGCTAGAATGCGTCATCAGTTCCTCTCCTATTCTCCCCATCTGAAATATTTCAATTTTTTTGGATATTTTCTATTTCTTCCCAGCCCGATTTAACACAAACCTGGTTGCATTATCTTTGAGCTGAACACAAAAATTTATTCCCAGTCCCATAACTGCCACTAAGTTACTCTTTGATGCCCACGTCAATCTAGTTATGCCTGTCCTATTTCGACTTGTATGAATTGGGATACAGGCGCTGCGTATATTGGGAAGTCGAAGTAACCAGTAATTGTTTACTGGCGTGACTAGATGTCCCGCTTGCTTCCAAAGTAACGAAAATATCGATTGATCATGCCGATGCTCTATAAAGTACTCTTCTTCTAAATCCTTACTAGGGGGGTCCTGCCAGAGATCTAGTTTGGGGTCGGAAAGTAAAACCCATTGATTGACGAGGTCTACGTTTTTTTCGTCGACACGCCAGTAACTCAAGGTCGATTGTATCTGCCCGCTAAGTGCATGGCTGTTTCTCGGGTGAAAATAATCCATCGTTTTCTTTTTTGTCCAACTTCTCTCAGGTAGGGGTAGTTGTTCTGCCAAGCCGCCATGCAAGTAGGCCTTTTTGAAGTTACTTTTTAAAACTTGACGGGAAATACGATTCACTGCAATCTCACATCCCGCATCTGCAAAACACACTAAATCAAACTCTCCAAATCTTCCCAAAAGTCCTGCTTGAATTACCCACGATTTGGCCGCTCGAAAATAAGTCGGGTAGCTGTCCAATTTCATGATTGACGTTTTTCCAACTGCGTACTCTGGAGAGGCTCGCACTAAACTCTCATGATCTAGAGATAAAGCTGAGCTAAAAACTCCAATACTTTTTGCCTGCTCCATTAATCTTGTTGCAGCATCTCGAAATTCTGGAGACCCATCCCCAAAAGTCAAGAATAACACCCTCATATTCGGAATGTTACACTCATTCAGGAGCAAACAATCAAATTATAATTCCTATGCCTCTAAGGACAATAAATCAAATTTACTTTTTCCAGGGCTGCCACACACCATCCTCTGGTTCAAATCTGAATCTATTCACGGGTACCAAGAATTTTAGTTGAATAATTCTAATGATTAGATCACACTTAGGTATGATTCGTAATGCTGATCGCACTGCTGGCATAGACTTGGCTAGGACAATTTCCATTCTGGGAGTTGTTTTAGTTCATACAAATATTTTCACTCCTGGTAGATTTGGAGTTCAGCTATTTTTTCTTGTGAGTGGCTACTTGCTCGCAGACCTCGGAAATCTTTCCACTCGAGATTTCTTTATCAGACGGGGGTTTAGACTCTTTCCGTTGTATTGGTTATTCCTTTGCTACTATGTAGGTTTGTTTAGCTCCCCTTGGCAATTATTGGTATCTGTTTTCTTACTCCAAAATATGCATTGGGTTTTCGTATCAATTCCAGGGAGTTGGTCAATAAGTAACGAATGGCTTTTCTCGTTGGCGCTTCCATTTTTGAAGCGAATTACTAGAAATCAAATTTTTATGTTGATTGGGATTTCATGGATTTGTCAAATATTGACCTCAATCCTCGTGTACAAATGGGGGGGGGACTTCAGATGAGAATGCCTATCAATCTGCGCTTAAAGTTTGGATTAACACGTTTAATCCATTAGTGAATTTTGCATTTTTATTGATTGGAATTGCCATAAAGAAAGAATTTCTTCCAATTCTAAGGAGTCGCTTTGTTGGCTCCTTAATTATTTGTCTTTGTTTAGTTATGCCATTCATTTTTGGTTTTGGTCTATTGTGGCTCTGCCCTCCTCTACTTTGGGCAGTGTTTACGATGTGCCTAACTTGGGCGCCACAATCAAAAATTGTATTAAAGTTTATTGGTTTTATTGGCCAGCGGACATACGGCATCTATTTCTTTCACTTCATTGTCTTGAGTTATGTGCTGGATCTAAAGTTTGTGGCAAAACTATCTGAAAATTACAGTCTAGGCCATTGGCTTGAATTTATTTTCGTGTGTATTGGATCAACACTACTTTCCGAAATTTCTTGGAGATTTGTAGAGAGGCCGTCTCTTAAAATTTCAAAACGATTTTTGAGTAAGATGCAATCGAACTGAGGGTTGACGCCACCTAAATTGGGCTTGCATGAGTGTCACTAAGTTTAGATTTATAGCCTTTTAGCGTCGTGTATCTCACCAGTTAATGACACAAGTGGGTTGTGAGGGACTCGAACCCCCGACCCGGTGATTAAGAGTAATCACTGGGCGGTGGGTTCGCCTAACTGGGACTTACATCTTGTGAGGGAATTACGCTTGATAACTTACTTTGAATAATTCAGGTTCCTACCCTTTATAGGTTGCTAAACGGCCTGGGAACGGCCAAAAAATTTATTTGCCAACGAGCTTTTGAGCGTTGGCACTCATATATTCCAGCACTTCTTTGTGCTTTGGATGCTTTTCAAATTCTGAGTATGACGCAAGCCCAACGACTGTAATTCCTTCAAGAGCCATTGAGTCGTTTTTATAGGTTTTTCTCAGTGCTGCAGAACTCCAGGTTAAGTCAAAATGAAGTTGCGCCATAGATTCAACTGATTCTTTTGATTCTTCAAAACTAGCGCAAGCCTTAGCTACAAATTGTAGGAGCATTTCA
>Ga0214917_10001357_pt1 | contig 31438 bp, 32 predicted proteins | sample LL_1208_BB_MetaG_FD_177983 | JGI IMG/M metagenome (GOLD analysis project Ga0214917, IMG submission 177983) | Freshwater microbial communities from Lake Lanier, Atlanta, Georgia, United States - LL_1208_BB | ecosystem: Environmental > Aquatic > Freshwater > Lake | place: USA: Georgia | collected... | reverse complement strand
TTCTTCCCCTCGGATGGCTCGCGCCTGCGCAAGCCGCCGATAAGGTGTTGGTTCTCGAAGAGTTTTTCCTCGGCACGTTGACCGCCAAGGGTAGCTTCACAAGCAGGATCGACGGATCGAAGCGCGGCCTCGACGTGGTGATGAAGGGGTCTTGGGATCGCAAGACACAAACCCTTACCCTTGTTGAGGATTTCGTCTTCTCAGACGGCGAAAAGGACCGCAAAACTTGGCGTTTCCGCAAGACCGGGCCCGGCACTTACGTCGGCACGCGTGAAGACGTGCTCGGGGAAGCGAAGGTCTGGCAGGACGGCCCCGCCATTCGCCTATCCTATAAGGCTCGCCAGAAGACCAAGGGCGGCTCGACGTTCGATGTCCATTTCGATGACGTCTTGAAGCAGACCGACGCCAAAACCGTGCTCAACACGGCGAGCGTCCATTGGTGGTTTCTGACGGTCGGTGATGTCGAACTGATCATCAAAAAGCGCTAAGTCGCAAAAAGGCTCAGGTCGAAAGCTGTTCCCCTTTCCGGCCGGATTAGGTTAGGGAAACGGCATGAAATTTCTCGACGAAGCTAAAGTCTATATCCGGTCCGGCAATGGCGGCGCAGGCGCCGTCTCATTCCGCCGCGAAAAATTCATCGAATTCGGCGGCCCCGATGGCGGGGACGGCGGACGCGGCGGCGATGTCTGGGCGGAATGTGTCGAGGGCCTGAATACGCTTATCGACTACCGCTACCAGCAGCACTTTAAGGCGAAACCCGGCGGCCAAGGCATGGGCCGCAACCGCGCCGGTGCGAACGCGCCCGAGGTGATCTTGAAGGTGCCCAAGGGCACGCAAATCTTCGAGGAAGATGGAGAGACGCTGATTGCCGACCTGACCGCTATTGGCCAACGCGTACGATTGGCGCGCGGCGGCAATGGCGGCTTTGGCAATCTCTATTTCACGACATCAACCAACCGCGGACCCCGTCATGCCAATCCCGGACAGGAAGGGCAGGAACGCTGGATCAGGTTGAAGCTGAAACTGATTGCGGATGCCGGCCTCGTTGGCTTGCCGAATGCTGGCAAATCAACCTTCCTTGCGACAGTGACGGCGGCCAAACCGAAGATTGCCGACTATCCCTTCACAACGCTGCATCCCGGCCTCGGCGTGGTGCGCATCGACGGGCAGGAATTCGTGCTCGCCGATATTCCCGGCCTCATCGAAGGCGCGCATGAAGGCCACGGACTTGGCGATCGTTTTCTCAGCCACGTCGAGCGCTGCCGCGTCCTGCTGCATCTTGTCGATGCAACGGGCGAGGATGCAGGTGCTGCCTACAAGACAGTGCGACATGAACTCGAAGCCTATGGGCATGAACTCGGTCACAAGCCCGAGATCGTTGCGCTTTCGAAAATCGATGCACTGACGGACGACGAAATCGAGCGGCAGAAGAAATCGTTGAAAAAAGCGTGCGGCCGTGTACCGCTTCTTATTTCATCGGCCTCGCGCCAAGGCATCGACGAAGCGTTGCGTCAGCTTCTGGCGATCATCGCGGAACAACGCCGCGAGGAGACTGTCGAAAAACCTTCGACGGAGTGGGCGCCGTGACCGCGCCACCCTTTCGTGATTTTCGACGCATCACGATCAAGGTCGGCTCATCGCTTCTTGTCGATGCCGCCCAAGGTCGGTTGAAAGAAGCGTGGCTTTCCGCGCTATGCGATGACATTGCGGAGTTGCACAAGAGCGGCGCCGATATTCTCATTGTATCCTCAGGTGCCATTGCCCTGGGACGCAGCGTTTTGAAACTCCCAAAAGGGACTTTGAAACTTGAAGAAAGCCAAGGCGCCGCCGCCGTTGGGCAAATCGCACTGGCGAAAAGTTGGGCTGATGCATTGGGTACACACGGCATCACGGCAGGCCAGATTCTGCTGACGCTCGGCGATACGGAAGAACGCCGCCGTTACCTCAACGCGCGCGAGACGCTAGCGCGCCTCTTGGAATGGCGCGCGATCCCTGTCGTCAATGAAAATGACACGGTCGCAACCACGGAAATCCGCTATGGTGATAATGACCGGCTAGCCGCTCGCGTTGCGACCATGGCGAGCGCCGATCTTCTAGTGCTGCTCTCTGATGTCGATGGACTCTACACTGCGCCACCGCAATCGGACCCCAATGCTATTCTGTTGCCTCTCGTGCCGCGCATCACAGCCGAGATTGAGGCGATGGCAGGTGGTGCCGCATCCGAACTATCGCGCGGCGGTATGCGCACGAAAATCGAGGCGGCGAAAATCGCCACGCTCGGTGGAACGCAGATGGTCATCGCCGACGGACGCGTGATGAACCCTATCAAGCGCATCATCGATGGCGGAAGGTGCACTTGGTTCACGACACCGAGTAATCCAGTCGCCTCACGCAAGAAATGGATTGCAGGCGTTCTGGAGCCAAAAGGCGCACTCCATGTCGATGATGGCGCCGCACGCGCCATTCGCGATGGCAAAAGTCTATTGCCTGCCGGTGTAAAGACTATCGAAGGCGCGTTCGAACGCGGCGATGTCGTCTTGTTGCGTGCGCCCGATGGTGAGGAGATTGGGCGCGGATTGGCCGCTTACGATGCCGCCGAAGCCCAAATGATTGCGGGGCGATCCTCACGTGACATCGAAGCCATTCTCGGTTTTGCGGGTCGTGCAGAAATGGTTCACCGCGACGATATGACTTTGTCGGGACATTGAGATGAGCGCCCTCGCAGACATCATGTTCAACCTTGGCAGGAATGCGCGGCATGCATCGCGTGCATTGGCACTTGCTACGGGTAAGCAGCGTGCCGACGGCTTGCGCGCCGCCTCCAGCGCTTTGCGTAATGCCTCGGCCAACATCCTTGCAGCTAATCGCGAGGATTATGCCGACGCTGTCGCACGCGGCACAAAGGGCGCTTTCCTCGACCGCCTCACACTTGATGACAAACGTCTTGAAGCCATTGCGAAGGCCGTCGAGGATGTCGCGGCCCTCCCCGATCCGGTTGGTCGCGCCCTCGCATCATGGACGCAGCCGAACGGTTTGCGCTTTGAACGCGTCGCCACACCGCTTGGTGTGGTCGGCGTGATTTTCGAGAGCCGCCCGAATGTCACCGCTGATGCCGCAGCACTCTGTGTGAAAAGTGGTAATGCGGTCATCCTGCGTGCAGGATCGGAAAGCTTTCGGACATCGTCCGCCATTGCAGAGGCGATGCGTTCAGGCTTACTTGCAGCAGGGCTTTCCGCAGATGCGATCCAGCTCGTACCGACACGCGACCGCGACGCAGTCGGCCTCATGTTGCGCGGCCTGAATGGTACGATTGATGTGATTGTGCCGCGCGGCGGCAAAAGTCTTGTCGCTCGTGTACAAGAAGAAGCGCGCGTTCCTGTCTTCGCGCACCTTGAAGGCCTTTGCCATGTCTATGTCGATGGCGCTGCCGATCTCGCGATGGCGCGCGCAATCGTGAAAAATGCGAAGCTGCGGCGGACGGGCATTTGTGGCGCAGCCGAAACCTTGCTGGTCGATCGCGCCTGCGCGTCGACCCATTTGGCCCCGCTCGTTAAGGATTTGATCGAGGCGGGATGCGAGGTCCGCGGCGATGAGACGACGCAATCGATCGATGCGCGCGTGAAGCCCGCCACCGACGACGATTGGGCAACGGAATATCTCGACGCGATCATTGCCTGCCGCGTTGTCGACGGATTGGACGGTGCACTTAATCACATCGCGCGCTGGAGTTCGAACCACACCGACAGCATCATCACCAACCACACGGAGCGGGCCGAGCGCTTTTTGAAGGAAGTCGATTCGGCCATCGTGCTGCACAATGCCTCGACGCAGTTTGCTGACGGCGGAGAATTTGGCTTCGGCGCAGAGATCGGTATCGCCACTGGACGGATGCATGCGCGCGGGCCGGTTGGCATTGAGCAATTGACGAGCTTCAATTACCGGGTCCGAGGTACAGGGCAAACACGCCCTTAAGCCGACGCGCTCATGCGAGGCCAAGACCAAGCCGACAAGGTAAGGATTAGCTCTTCATCAATTTTTTCAACCGGGCCAAGTCACGCTCTAAATCATGCACTTGGTTCTTTGGTAATTTTTCAGCAATGCCCAACATCTGCTCGCGACGATCCATTTCGGCATAGACCTCGTCTGGCGTGATGCCGCATTCAGCCCAAAGCACGGTGAGATTATAGATCAGGTCGGCGCTTTCGCGGATGGTCGCTTCACGATTGCCTTGAACCGCATCAAGGCCGACTTCCACCGCCTCTTCAGCGAGCTTTTTCGCCATTTTTGCGGTGCCCTCGGTCAGCAGCTTGGCCGTGCGCGAGGCATTCGGATCGCCGCCCTGAGCATCGAGCACGGCCTGATAAAGGCGCTTGATCTGATCGGACATGAGATGCCTCCTGAAAAGAACGTCAGCGCGACTAGGCTAGCCTGACTTCCTTACAGTTTTTTAAAGGTTGGATTACCCTGAATGCTTTTGCACAAGGCCAGCAAACGTGGCCACAACTTTCTCATAGACAGGACGCTTGAAAGGAATGATCAGGGACGGCAGAGCGTTCATATCAGCCCATCGCCATGCATTGAATTCGGGCCTGTGTTGACCATTAGCGGGCGCATGGATGTTGATTTCGCTTTCCTCGCCCTCGAACCGCATGGCGAACCATTTCTGTGTCTGACCACGATAACGCCCCTTCCAACTCCGCTTGATGATGTCGTCAGGAAGATCATAACTGAACCAATCCGGCGCTTCGGCAATGAGCGTGGCACTCCTGACATTCGTTTCTTCCCAGAGTTCGCGGAACGCGGCATCGCGCGGATCTTCTCCCTCATCGATCCCGCCCTGCGGCATCTGCCACGCATGGTGATCATCGACATGCTCTGGGCCTGCTTCACTCTTGCGGCGGCCAATAAACACTTGTCCGTGCCTATTGAGAAGCATAACGCCCACGCAAGGGCGGTAGGGAAGTGACGACATGACGAATCAGAACCATTACGTAGCAGCCCATATAGTGCGGCTCTTTATCCATCACGGCAACCATATCGCCTGACGTTGGGCTTAGCGAAAGCGATCGCTAAACACTTGCTGCAAGCAGTGGCCCTCGTCTTTAGGGCGCAGCGCTTTGTTCCACAGCCACCGTAACCGGCACGAGGACAAAACCACGCGCTTCGAGCGTCTGTGCCCATGTTGCGACATGGTCGATCATGGTCGGGGTAACGCCGGTCATGCCGATTGCAATTCCGCGCTCTTGTGAGATCCGCTCGAGTTCAGATAACCCGACGTCGAGCGCGGATGGGTCGATGAAAAGAGAAGCGCGCAACCAAGGATCGCCTTTTGTATCGCGTTTGGTGCGGCCGACGCCATCATCAATAAAAAACAACCCACGCCGCTCCACCTGCTCGGCAAAACGCGCCATCGCTGGACTGTCCCGAAATCGACCGCCTTGCAGATTGGTGAGGCCGACATAACCCGTCATCCGCGCCAGCGCCCACAAGAGCCGATCCTGATTGGCATCGGGCGGCGCATCGGCCACAAGCATCGCCGGGCCCGCATCATTGGCCGGAAAATCATAAGGCTCCATCGGAATTTGCAGCAGCAATTCGCGATTATCTTGGCGCGCGGCCTGCACCTGCCGCACGAGATCCTGTCCGTAAGGTGAAAACGCAAGTCCAATCGCAGGCGGCAAATGCGCGATCGCCTTGTCAGTGACCGAAAGTCCAAGACCGAGCCCCGTCACGATTAGCGCGATCCGCGGGCGTTTCGTTGCGTCGGTAAAAGGGCGTGCATAAACATACCGTGGTTTAAGCCCATCGGATGAGGCGCGCGGCACAGGCCCATGGATCGAGTTTTCGATCAAGCGGGGATCGCGCGACAGGCCTGCCACAGGAGCGGCGTCCTGCAACGGGACCTTTAGCGGCGTTATCTCTATGGCAGCGCCACGCTGGGGCCGCTCCGCCACCGCATGATTGACCATAATCTGAAACGGAAGCGGCAATTCCGGCTCATGGACAATGGACCAGAACCAAGCCCCCGCAAGGCCAGCCGGAAAAGCGAGAGCCAGAACGATCCCACTGAGCTTGCGCCAGAAACCGCGGCGCAATTGCGGCGCGGCGAAGCCGAGCGGCGCTACAGCCCGGACGAGCGAGGAAACGGCCCCGTCCTTTGGTGCAACGGGAAGCGGCGCTTCGCGCGTATCGGCTTGATGGACGTGAGATCCGCCTTTTTGGGCAGGCGTCCTTGATGAAGGGGTACGGCGCGTGGCTTGTGGGGGCATGATGCGTTCCGTCGATGGAAACCAACGCGGCAGAACGCAACGAACGTCTGGAATCGAAACGGCGGCGCCGAAGACGCCGCCGTCACTGTGAGGTGAACCGGTTAATTCGCCGTTTTGTTTTTCGCCGGTTGAGAAGCGTCGTTGACCTTTACGCCACGCAGCACGTCGAGCGCATAGTTAAGCTGCTTGTCGTTTTTTGGATCCGGCGGCACATAGGCCGAGGAACCACCGCGTTCATCTTCGTCATTCTTGAGATGGCCACGCAGAGCCGCTTCGCCCTTGGTCTCATCCTTGCCCTTCAATTCGGCAGGAACGTCTTGCAGAATCTGCACATCAGGATCGATGCCCTTGGCCTGAATCGAACGGCCCGACGGCGTGTAGTAACGCGCCGTGGTCAGGCGGATCGCACCATTTGAACCAAGCGGGATGATCGTTTGCACCGAACCCTTACCGAAGGAGCGCGAGCCCACAACGGTGGCGCGTTTGTGATCCTGTAGAGCGCCCGCGACGATTTCAGACGCGGAGGCCGAACCGCCATTAATCAGGACGATCACAGGCTTGCCCTTCGTCAGATCGCCCGATCGCGCATTGTAGCGTTGCGTCTCATCAGCATTGCGGCCGCGCGTTGACACGATCTCGCCGCGCTCAAGGAACGCATCCGAGACCGCAATTGCCTGATCGAGCAAGCCACCCGGATTATTGCGAAGATCGATGACATAGCCCTTCAATTTGTCAGCCGGGATTTCTTTGTTGAGCTCCTCGATGGCCTTCTTCAACCCGTCGAATGTTTGCTCGTTAAACTGCGTGATACGGACATAACCGACATCGCCACCCTCATTGCGCAAACGTACGGAGCGAATGCGGATGACATCGCGCGTGATCTTGAGCTCAAGCGGATCGGAGGCACCCTTGCGCACGATCTTAAGGCGCACAGGCGTATTGACCGCACCGCGCATTTTCTCGACCGCCTGATTAAGCGAGAGGCCCTGCACGGGTTCGTCGTCGATGGCGGCAATGATGTCGCCCGCCATCACGCCCGCTTTGGCTGCCGGGGTATCATCGATGGGCGTGACAACCTTCAACTGGCCATCTTCCATCGTGACTTCGATGCCGAGCCCGCCGAATTCGCCGCGGGTTTGCACCTGCATATCCTTGAAGCTCTTCGCATCCATGTAACTTGAATGCGGATCGAGCGATGTCAGCATGCCGTTGATCGCCGATTCGATGAGCTTCGAATCTTCCGGCTTGTCGACATAGTCGGAGCGGATTTTTTCGAAGACGTCGCCGAACAGGTTGAGCTGGCGATAAGTATCGGAAGCGGCGGCAAGCGCCCGCGACGGATTGAGCCCGCCTGTCTGGCCGACCAGTGTGGTGATGCCGACGCCCATCACGGCGCCCAACAGAACCCATTTGAATTTGCGCATCATCCGCGAACTTTCCCGCCTGTCGAATTCGCCCACCAGGACGAAGGATCGAACGAATTACCGTCTTTTCTGAACTCGATATAGAGAACCGGTTGATTGGTATCGGCACCCACCGACGCGGACGTCGCTTTGGAGCTTTCTCCCATCACCGCGACCGGCTCCCCTGCCAGAACGAATTGCCCGAGAGCCACGTTCACGCGTTCCATACCCGCCAGCAGCAAATAGTAGCCGCCACCCGCGTTGATGATCAAGAGTTGTCCGAAGGTCCGGAACGGCCCCGCAAAAGCAACCCAGCCATCGCATGGGGCCGACACCACCGCTCCGGGACGCGTGGCATAAGCCACACCCTTGACTGTGCCACCAATCCCATCCGGCGCATTGAAACCCTTGATCAACGTACCTGATATAGGGAGCGGCAACGCACCTTTCATCTCCTGAAAGGGCGTTTTTGGGGCGAGACGGGCCGGATCTTTGCCGGCCAGCATAGCAAAACGCTCGCGCGCCTCCTTGGCTCTGGGGTCTCCGGACGCCGCCGCCTTGGTTTCGGCCTCGATATCGGCCTCAAGGCGTCCCAAAAGATCGCGCAAGCCTTTGGCACGCTCGGCAAGAACATCGGCCTTGCGGCTCTCATCGGCAGCCAGCCCCTCTGCCTGCGAAAGCGCCTTCTGCCTTGCATCGACTAAAGCGGCAAGCCTCTGGCGTTCGGCGATCAGAAGATCGGTCTCTCGCGCCATTGCATCACGCTCAAACGAAGCGGAGTCGCGGAGGCGAACCAATTCCGTAAGATCACCCGCAAGCGCCTCCGTCTCTGCCCGCAACTCTGGCACCACCGCGCCAAGGAGCATCGATGATCGGACCGCCTCGAGCATATCTTCCGGTTTCACCAGCAAGGCCGGCGGCGGACGCCGCCCCATCCGCTGTAACACAGCAAGCACTTCTACAATGATGCCACGCCGCGCCTCAAGCGAGCGACGAATGGCCTCCTCCGTCTGCGCGAGCGTAGTCAGCTTTTGCTGCACGCTACTGACCCGACCCTCCGTGGCCTTGAGTTTCGCCGCCGCATCGACCAGCGCTTGGTTGAGGCGGCCACGATCGGCCCGCAACACATCAACCTCGGCTTGCAATTGATCGCGCGCGGCTTTTCCTGCCTTCAAATTGCGCTCGGTCGCTTCAAGTTCGAATTGCTTGGCCGTGCGCTCGGCCTGTTTTTCAGCCGTTGCCTCATAGGGTGCCGTTTGCGCGGCGAGAGGCCAAGCCATCAGGCCTACAAAGAGAATGGCAAGAGCAAAACGCATCATCTCAAGCGCGGTGATAAGGGTGGCCGATAAGAATCGTCGTAGCACGATACAATTGTTCGGCTACAAGCACCCGCACCAATTGATGAGGCAAAGTCATCGCCCCAAAGGCAACGATCTTGTCAGCCCGCTTGAGCAATGCAGGCGCAAAGCCATCCGCACCGCCAATGGCGCAAAAAGCAGCGCGACGACCCTCATCACGCCAACGCCCGATCAACGCAGCAAATGCTTCGCTATCGATCGTGTCGCCCTCTTCGTGAAAAGCAATCAAACGGTCTTCGCCGACTTTGCCAGCAATAGCGGCAGCTTCTTCAGCCTTGCGGTCGTCTGTCCGCGTTGCGCGGCTCTCGGCAATCTCAAGACTGTCAAAACCGCTGAGCCCAAGCGTGCGGCCCGTTTGTCGGGCGCGCTCGAGATAACGATCAGCAAGGAGGCGCTCCGGCCCATCCTTCAGGCGGCCGACAGCAATCAATCCCATCCGCACGGAAGCGCCGGATCAGGCGCTGACGCGCTCGGCCGGACGGTCACCACCCCACATCTTTTCAAGATTGTAGAATTGGCGCACCTCAGGCCGGAAGATATGCAGAACGATGTCGCCCGCATCGACGAGCACCCAGTCGCAATGCGGCTGGCCCTCAACACGCGGTGTGCCGAAGCCCTTTAGCTTAAGCATTTCGACGATTTGATCGGCGATGGCGCTGACATGGCGATTTGACCGACCAGACGTGACAACCATCGCATCGGCGAGGGCCGTTTTGCCTTTCAGATCAATCAATACCGTGTCTTCCGCTTTCGCATCTTCGAGTGCGGCGATGATTTCGCCCAGCATCACGCCTTCGCTACTCGCTCCGGCAACCGGCGCCATGGCACCGGGGGCAGTCTGGGACCGGATCATGTCCGTCCCGGCTTCTGGAGGTCGTGTCAGTGTCGAATCCTCAGTTCAGCGGCCCATATGCCGCTTCACCAATATTGCCGATCAGGCAGGATTTTTCAATAGAAACGGCATTTTGAAGGAAAAACACGATTACTGTTGGGCTTCAGCTCGCGCCTTTGCTTCCCGTAGCGCGGTTGAAGACAACGCCGAGCGTCGGCCATGCAGGAACACCCAGGCCGGAGGTTTGCGGTTTGGCAGTGCGCGAGCTTCGCCTTCCGGCAAGCGGGCCCGGGCCAGACGGGCCGCCGCCTGCCCCGACAGGGCAGTAAGTGTTGTACCGGGCCGATCAACGACGGCGATCGGGACGGTCGCGGCAATCGCAGGCCAGTTTCGCCAGCGCGCAAAGCCCGCGAGATTGTCGGACCCCATCAACCAGACGAAATGGGTGCCCGGACAGCGCTGCTTCAATTGCCGCAACACATCGATGGTGAAACGGAGGCCCCAGCGCGCTTCGACACCCGTCACAATGATGCGCGGATCATCTGCCAATGCGGCGGCCTCAGCCATCCGGACTGCGAGCGACGGTAAACTGCGATTATCCTTGAGCGGATTTCCGGGCGTGACCAGCCACCAGACAGCATCCAACCCCAGGCGCTTAAGCGCAATACGGCTAATTTGGCGATGAGCAGCATGAGCCGGATTGAAACTGCCGCCCAATAGCCCGATCCGCAGGCCGCGCCCATGGGGTGGCAGGCCTGACAAAAGAGGAGAACGCGGGCGCGGATTAGACATGATCGGACACTGGCGCGCGGGCTGAGCCATGGCAAGCTCTGACCGAAATCAGATTTTGACCTCTAAGGTCTGGCCATGACACGCCGCCCGGTCTAGGCTCCCCCTCATCGGCGCGCCGTAAGCCCGCCCCTTTTCCGGAACGACGGTCCCGGATTCTCACACTCAGATCCGGAATCGGTCCCGATGTTCGCCCGTCGTGCCTTCATCGCTGCTGCCTTATCGGCCTTGGCACCCTCGCCTTTGCGCGCGGCTGCACCGCTCACTTTATTTGCGGCAGCCTCGCTGAAGACGGCCCTCGATTCTCTCGCCGAGTCGCTGCGGACCGCGTCCGGCGGAGCGGTCCGGATCGTCTATGCGTCTTCTGCTGCGCTCGCCCGCCAGATCGAACAGGGCGCACCAGCCGATCTGTTCTGGTCGGCCGATCGCGAATGGATGGCGTGGTGCATCGCGCGGCAGTTCGTCATGCCGAGCACAGTGGTCAACCTGCTGAGCAATCGCCTTGTACTGATTGCTTCCACCGCGGCCAAACAATCTGCACTGGCGCTAGACGCGGCAGCGCTTAAAGACGCGCTGCGCGACGGCCGTATCGCGATCGGTGAAACGCGTTCCGTGCCCGCAGGACGTTATGCGAAAGAAGCCCTCACCAATCTTGGCCTGTGGGATAGCGTCGCCACGCGTCTTGCCGAAACGGATAATGTGCGGGCCGCATTACTGCTGACTGCTCGCGGCGAGACGCCGCTCGGAATTGTTTATGCGAGCGACGCAATAGCAGAGCCACGTGTAAAAATCCTTGCGGAATTTCCTGCAGCCAGCCACAAGCCGATCGTATATCCTTTGGCATTGACACGCGACGCTACGACAATGCCAGCCATGGCTGCATTGCGTTTTCTTCAAGGACCGGAAGCACGAGCAATTTTCGTGCGCGACGGATTCTCCGTCCTCACACCGCAAGCCCCGTCATGATGGATTGGCTGTCCCTCTCACCGCAGGAATGGGAAGCGGTCGCTATCAGCATCAAGGTTGCGTTCTGGGGAACGCTAGCCTCGCTCCCTATCGGTATTGCGCTTGCCTTTCTATTGTCGCGTAAACAATTCCCCGGACGCGCGCTACTCGATGCTCTTGTTCATCTACCACTCGTCCTACCTCCCGTCGTCACCGGTTACATTCTCTTGATCGTGATGGGGCGAAAGGGACTTGTTGGCCAATTTCTGGCCGATCATTTCGGCATTGTATTTTCATTTCGCTGGACAGGGGCAGCACTTGCGGCCGCAATCATGGGCTTGCCCTTGATGGTCCGCGCGATCCGGCTCTCCTTCGATGCCATCCATCGCCGCCATGAAGAAGCCGCAACGACGCTGGGCGCTTCACCGATCATGGTGTTTCTGACAATTTCTCTCCCACTCGCTTGGCCCGGCATTATGGCCGGGGCCATTCTGTGTTTTGCGAAGGCTCTCGGCGAATTCGGCGCAACGATCACGTTCGTCTCTGCCATCCCCGGCGAAACGGAAACAATCTCCGCTGCTATTTATGCAGCGCTACAGACACCCGGTGGTGAAACCAATGTGATGCGCCTGGCCCTCGTCTCCATCGCGATCTCTTTTGCGGCCCTGCTGGCCGCCCAAGCGATGACGCGGAAAAACCGTTCACGTCAGGGAGGACTGTGACATGCTCTCGCTGACTCTGGAGCGCGATTCCCATGAGGGCTTGTTCCCGATTCGCATCGATCTCAAAACAGACGCGCAAATCATCGCCCTTTCGGGGCCTTCGGGGGCAGGAAAAACTAGTCTTCTCAAAATGATTGCGGGTTTGCTAACGCCCGATCGCGGTCATTTGTCAGTGGCGGGAACAGTTCTGTTCGATTCTGAAAAACGTATATCGCTGCCCGCCTGGCAACGGCGCATCGGTTTCGTGTTTCAGGACAATCGGCTGTTTCCACATTTGTCAGTGAAAAATAATCTTGCCTATGGCCGGTTCATGAATGGCTTGGGACACGATCCTTTCCATGAAGCCCATGTCATTACCATGCTCGACATTGAAAAGCTGCTCGCGCGTGATATTGGCGAACTCTCTGGTGGAGAGCAGCAACGCGTTGCCATCGGACGTGCACTTCTCACCAAACCGCAATTACTGTTGCTTGATGAACCGATGTCCTCGCTCGATGCAAACCGTAAGCGCGAAATTCAACCCTATTTGCTACGTCTTGCAGCAGAAGGCGTACCGATGATTTACGTCTCCCACAATGCCGATGAAATTGCCGAGCTTGCGGGCTTCGTCGTCTCAGTTGAGCATGGAATCGCGCGGACTTAACGCGATAAGTGGCCGTCGTCTCATGACGCGCTAAAGAAAAATGGATCGCCACGCAGTCCAACGCGAACCGTTCTGGCGTAAATTTTCCCTGCTAACAGGGAAAAGAACAGGGAATGATCGCCGCCTTAGCAGGGAAACGATGGTCAATTTGGTTCCGGTTTAGGGAACCAAATAAGAGGCACAACCGCACATGTTTGCGCAGGCATGAAGGACCAGAGAAGACAGGCAGGATTCTCGGCAAAGTACTAAACCGGAGCATCAACTGCTTGGTCGGGAAGGCGCTCTGAGCGGTGCTCAGCTCTATCACGGCGATCTTATGGAATGCGGGCTTGCCGCTCGGCGCCAGCCTTGCTTGCCTTGATTCAGCTGGAGGACAACCGGGGGCACAGCGGCTGTCACCCCAAGATTCTTTAATGCGTCAGGATGGTAGATTTCACTTGTTGCGACCTTGGCAGGAGACAACATTCCTGACTTCGGTTGAGTGACAAGCGAAACTTTGGAGTCCTTCGAGGCTTCGCTCGATGTGGATTTTTGCACCTGGAGTGTGTCGGTGAAAATTGTCCTTATCGATGGCGGCACAAGCCTCGAACTTCAGAACCGCTCCTCTAACAAGGCACCGCTTCATTGGTCGGCCGAGTATCTAATGTCAGAACCCGATCTCGTCCGTCAGGTGCATTTGGACTACATCCTTGCCGGCGCGAAGGTGATCACCGTCAACAGCTACTCCTCGACGTACACGCGGATGGCAATGGTTGGCGCGGCCGACAAGGTGCCAGAACTGCAGCGGATTGCCTGCGAACTCGCGCTGCGGGCGCGCGACATGGCAGGGCCGGCCGGAGCCGATGTCGCGATCGCGGGCTGCATCCCGCCGCTGAACGGTACCTATCGCCCCGACCGCGTGCGCGCGTTCAAGACCAATCACGACGAATATAGCCGGCTGGGAGAACTTCAGGCCCCTCATGTTGACATCTTTATCTGCGAGACGATGTCGACCGCTGAAGAGGCTCGGGCCGCTGCGGCCGCAATGCAGCCATTCGGCAAGGCGATCTGGGTCGGCTGGTCACTCATGGACAACGGACCGTGGCTGCGCTCCGCCGAGTCCGTCGCAACCGCAGCGCGAGCGCTGAACGGGCTTCGTGTCGATGCTGTGCTGGCCAATTGCTGCCCGCCCGAAAGCATCACCGCCTCAATGCCGACGCTCGTGGCAACGGGATTCGCCACCGGCGGGTACGCGAACGGTTTCTCGGCAATTCCTGCAACATTCTTGCCCGGCAACACCAAGGAGCAACTGAAGAGCCGACGTGATCTCGATCCCGCAGCTTATTCAGCCTTTGTCCTCAATTGGATCGAGCAAGGCGCAACCATTGTCGGCGGATGCTGCGAAGTCGGGCCGGCACATATAGCGCACTTGCGCGATGAACTGCTGGCCGCAGGCCACGAGGTCGTCAGCCCTTCCGGGCTTGCGGCAGCACGCGGCTAATGCAGTGGGTTGACGGTTTCAGTTTCCCTTGACCCCGGCATTGCGGATCAGTGGGGTCCACTTGTCGACCTCTGATTGCAGATTGGCCCTAAGTGCATCAGGCGTGGCGAGCTCCAGCTTCACGGGATCGCTGTGCAGCTTGTTGAAACGCTCAACGAACCTGGGATCGCGCAAGGCCTTTTGCACGGCTTCGTTGAGCTTCTGCTGCACATCGGCCGGCAAGCCCTTCGGAGACCAGAGTCCGTGTCAGCCATTGACGTCAAAGCTGGCGAGCCCCGTCTCAGCAAACATCGACAGATCAGGCAGGGATGATGCGCGGGCAGAGGTTGTGGTCGGAATGATCATGGTGATGGTGCGCGTGGGGTAGCTGACCTGCGCCGCTGCAGAGAAGCCGGCCATCAGCACTGTCAGGCCACCAAAAACTGCGAGCCATTGATGTAGCTTTTATCGGACTCGTTCCGTCATTCGCGCGCTCCTCCTAACGATCGATGCTCGCTGGCCTCAGTCTTTCGCCAACTGGCTGGCCATCCCGCACCAGCCTCAACGGCAGGGTCCCTCTGGCCGGTCGATCTGGTATTCAGTCCGCAAAAACCACTGTCTTCTGGCCATTCATGACGACGCGGTGCTGCAGGTGATAGCGCACCGCCCGGCCAAGAACGCGTCGTTCGATATCACGTCCCTTGCGCACCAAATCATCAGGGTTGTCACGATGCATGATCCGCTCGACATCCTGCTCAATGATCGGACCCTCATCCAAGTCGCCAGTGACGTAGTGGGCCGTTGCGCCAATCAATTTGACGCCGCGCCGGTGCGCCTGGTGATAGGGTTTGGCGCCCTTGAAGCCCGGCAGGAATGAATGATGAATGTTGATACAGCGCCCGGCGAGTTTCGCAGTCAACCCATCCGAGAGGACCTGCATGTAGCGGGCGAGAACAACGAGGTCGGTGTCCGTGCTGCGGATCAGCTCCCAGATGGCAGTTTCCTGCTCGAGCTTGGTCGCCTTCGTCACGGGCAAGTGGTGAAACGGTACGCCGTGAAAATCGATTCCGGCGTACGTCTCCCGCGGATGGTTTGAGACGATCGCCGAGACATCCATCACCAACTCACCGATGCGCCATCGGTACAGCAGATCTGCCAGGCAGTGATCCTGCTTTGATGCCAGCAGCATGACGCGCTGACGCTCGTCGGATGATGCCAGCGTCCAACTCATGCCGAACTGTTCTGCAACCGCGCCAAAGGCTCTGCGCGGATGTTCGTCCTCCTGCTTCCCGGTTGAAGCGAAGACGACACGCATGAAGAACTGCCCTGTCTCGGTATCGTCAAATTGCTGGGCGTCAACGATGTTGAAGCCGTGATCGAACAGATGCGTGGCGACGGCAGCCACAATGCCCGGCCTATCCGCACAGGACAGCGTCAGAATGAAGGGTCTCGCCGTCATGTGAAAAACTCCAGGCTCTTATTGACGAGATTTGTCATTCGGATCGCCGATGGGACGTGCGTTCCAGGTCCAACTGGCCTCATCGTTTGGCCATCTCGTTTGCGATCCAGTCCGCAGTGGCGATCGCGCCGCCGAATGCGAAGAAGTGAGCGCCGGCAATATTTGGCCTGTTGGGTCCAGTAAGGTGAGCTGCGACCGGCACCAGCTCTCTAAGCGGGTCGCTGCTTGTTGCTAGCAGGAAGCTCTTGCTTCCCATCCGGACAAGCGACCCGAACGAATTCGCAACGCCGCAGGTTTGCGCATAGCGCGCCAGGGACATCAAACTTGTTGGTCCTGCGACTCCTATATGCAGCGCGACCTGAGGATACCGCGACGCTACGGTATCGATGCAGGTCCTGATCCGCTCGGGTGTAAAGCAGAGTTGGGTTACGAGACTGACCGAAAGACCCATTGCTAAGGCGCGCTTGATCTTGCGATCCAACGCATCCTCAAGCTGCTGCGCTGGTATGAATGGGTGCTCTTCCGGATAGACCGCAAATGAGATTTCTCTGATATCGGATTCGGCGATAGCTGGATCTGCCAAAACCGCTTCGGCATCGGCAAAGGGACCGGAGGCGTCCCCAAGGTCGCCGCCGATGAGCAGCAGGCGCCGGACACCCGATTGGCCGCAAGCAATTCGCATGAAGGCGGTGAGTTCATCCCGCGAAGCTATGCGCCGGGCTGCAATATGCGGAACGGGGCACAGACCGGCCTTGTGAAGGCTCTGCGCTGCCGACAAGGATTGCGCCAGCGAATAGCGTGGTAGATGGCTGACGAAGACACTTGTCCCCTGCGGAAGCTTGGCTGCAATGGCCGTCGCATCCTGCGCCCGGTTTGGGCCGATTTCGACGGAGGCATTGCTCAGGAGTTGACCGAGCGCCGTCTCTCCGTTGAGCGCCGCGTTGTCATATAAGCCCGCCGGAAGCTCGCTCATGCGAATGGTAACGCGGAAACCGTTCCGCCTCTCTTTACGCCGTCAGCGCACAGCACCGTGACCTTCTGGCCAGGCTCCCAATATCCCCTGTCGATCATGGACAGGCCGACATTGCGCTCCAGTCGAGGCGACCAGCCGGCGGAGGTGATCTGCCCGATCTGGGGGCCGTCGGCATCACCCGCCAGCACTGGCCACGGCTTGCCACAGGGAGGGCAGCGCCCACCGTCAAAAAGGACGCCCCGGATCTGGCGTTTCACGCCCTCTCGGACCACGCGTTCGATGGCAGTGCGGCCGATATAGTCGATGGAACCGTCGAGCGTGCAGTACTTTTCCATGCCGCATTCCAGCGGATTGTTTTCGCGCGTGAATTCATTGCCGTAGGAGAGAAGGCCCGCCTCGATCCGGTCCGGCACATTGGGGCAGCCCGGGCTGATCCCATAGGGCTTCCCGGCTTCCCATATCCTGTCCCAGAGAGCGGGGCCGAGATGGCTGCCGCGCAGGAACACTTCATAGCCGCCGGGCCGGGAATAGCCGGTCCGTGCGATCACCTGTTGTGTGCCTTCGAACTCGAAGAAGCCATATTTGAAGAAGCCGAGAGCGCGGATGCCTTCGCCAAAGATGGTCGCCAGGACGTCTGCTGCCTTGGGGCCTTGGACTGCAAGGGGCGAAACATCCGGCTCATCGACCGAGACACTGAGCCCGCGCCCCAATGCCAGTCCCTTGGCCCAGAGCATGACATCGGAGTCGGCGATGGAGAGCCAGAAATGGTCCTCCGCCAGCTTGAGAAGCACGGGATCATTGATCATCCCCCCATTCTCATCAGTGATCGGGAGATAGAAGCATTGTCCCAGCTTCATCCGGCTGATGTTGCGTGGCGTCATCCATTGCACAAGCTTTGCCGCATCGGGGCCGCTGATCTCCACCTGACGCTGGCAGGAGACATCCCAGATCTGCACCTGCTCGCGCAGGTGGAGGAAATCCTCCTCAACGGTTCTCTCGAATGCTTTCGGCAGCAGCATGTGATTGACGACGGAAAACCCGCGCACGCCTACTGTCTCGACCCGATCAGTGTAAGGTGTGCGTCGGATGCGACGCGACATGTTCAGTCCCGAGGTGCTCACCGGCGTCTCCGTGGTGCTTGTGTTCTTGGGAAGATCAGCTCGACCACCAGACGGAGTATCCGTTCGGCGAGAGGATCACCGGCAAATGGTACTTGGCTCTTGCATCAGGCATGGCGAAGCGCAGGACCACCTCGCCGACGATCTGACGTTCGTTTCGATCCGGTAGCTGGGCCGCGAAGTACGGCCCAGTCTCGAAGATGAGTTCGTACTGCGCCGCCGTATCGATCGCAGCGGCGTCGATCTCTTCCAAAAGCCGACCGCCAGGATCAGTCATTTTCCGGAAGACCGTTGTACGGCTTCCATCCTTCGTCAGTTTGAGAAGTGTGATCGGGATGCCGCCGGCGTGGGTGCCGTTGACAGCGTCGAGCGTGTGGGTCGAGACGATTGCCATGGCGCTTACTCGATCGACGCCTTGTCGCGCTTGCTGGTTGTGGCGAGCACGATCGGGCTGATGACGCCCTTGGCCTTCACGTTCACGATGGCGGTCTTGCCGCTGGCCATGGCGCGGCGCAAAGCCGGGATCAGTTGCTCGCGCCGCTCGACCAGTTCGCCGTGGCCACCCATGCCCTCGCACAGCGTATGGAAGGGAATGTCCCTGAAGTCAGTCGCGAAATGCTTGCCGCTGGCGAAGAGGCGCTCCTGCTGCTGGGAGATGCAGTCAAGCCCGCCATTGTTGTCGACGACAATCGTGATCGGTAGACCTTCCTGGAAGGCCGCCTCAATCGATAGGCCGCCCGAGAGAAATGCGCCATCGCCGCTGATCAGAACCACGTTGCTGTCAGGGTGAAGGTTCTTGGCGGAAACTGCGAAGGAGACGCCGACGCCGAGCAGACTGAAGGTGCCGGGATGCATTATGCCCGCGAGCTTCTGCCCCTTCCAGCCGGCAAGGTTGACCGCGATCTCGGCCCAGAAATGCGTGTTTCCACCATCGAACACCAACCAGTCCTTCTCGCCCATCACAGTCTGGACATCGAGCGCCAGCTGGAGCGGATGGATTTTGTCGCCGAAGCCCGAGTCTGGCGCGGTGTCGCGCGCGAGTTCCGCGAGCGTTTTCTCGACCCATGCAGCGCGCCAGGCGCGATTGGTGTCGAACCAGTCGCGCTTCAGGTGCCATTTTCCGGCCTCGTTCAGCGCCAGCAAAGCATCGAGAAACGCACCCGGATCCGACAGCAGCGTGAAGTCTGCCGCGCGGTTCATCTCCAGCTCTTCATGTGAGCCGTTGATGCAAACAAGGCGGCATGTTTCGGGGAAGAACGGCGGATTGCCGAAGTTCATCTGATTGTCGAGGCGTCCGCCGACCATCACGACGACATCAGCTGCTTCCAGCGCCTGTTTCGAAGGCTGGTACTGGTGAATATCGGCGAGGCCCATATAGGCTTCGCTATCCTCGCCCAGTAGCTTCTGATGGTAGGGTACGTTGAAGATTGGGATGCCGAGCGCCCGGCCCGTCGCCTCGAGCTTGTGCTCCGCGCCGGACCACCAGACGCCATGGCCGCCGATGAACATCGGCCGCTTCGCTCGGGCGATGAGGTCGAGGATGGGGCCGAGCGCTTCTGGATCCGGCCAAGCGCGCGGGGCGCGCTGTGCTGTTCGGACAAACGGGCGCTCCTCAAGCCCAGCATCCTCATCAAAGGACGAAAACATGATGTCGACCGGCAGACTAAGGTGCACGGCACCAGGATAGCCACTGGTGGCGATCTTCCAGGCGCGATCGACGAACTCGCTGATGCGTGTACCGTCGGTAATGCTGATCGAATGCTTCGTGAGCGGCGCGGCTATGGCAACGTCATCAATCTCCTTGAACCCTCCGGAGCCGCGGCGCTTCAGCGTACTTGAACCCGTCACGAAGATGACCGGCGAGCGTTCGCCCCAGGCTTCCATCATGGCTGGCACCGCGTTGGCGAAGCCTTCGGGTCCGACAAGACAGACGGCCGGCTTGCGCGTCAGGCGGGTGTGCCCGTCGGCCAGATGCCCGGCGATCTGCTCGTGCGGGCAATTAATGACCGGCATCTGACATTCCATGAAGCCTTCCAGCGCCGGGTTGCAGAAGCCGCCTGCCAGGGTGAAGACGTACTCGACGCCCTTTTCGTGCAGTGCGCGCGCCAGCAAGTGGCCACCTCGGATGCGGCGCTTATCGGTCATGATCCTGCTCCTGATCCGCGCAGTAGTATCGGCTTTGCGCCGACTGATTTTCGCGCTGAAGTCGAAGCTAGGATAGCTTCATTGAGGTCTTCAACGCGCTTGAGACCAACCTGCGCCAGAGCGATCGCCACATCGCTGGTAAGGCTGTCGAGAAAACTGGAGACGCCGCGCGCGCCGTCTGCCGCCATCGCGTAGAGAAACGGGCGTCCCAGCAAGACGAAATTTGCGCCCGACGCCAGCGCCTTGACCACATCCTCGCCGCTGCGCACGCCGCCGTCGAACAGCAGTGGATAATCCGGCCCGACTGCCGCCCGGATCGCGGGAAGGGCGCTGATCGTCGAAGGGGCGCTGTCAAGTTGCCGCCCGCCATGGTTCGAAACATAGACAGCATCTGCGCCAGCATCGCGGATGGCGACAGCATCCTCCGACGACAACACACCCTTGACGACGAGCTTGCCCTTCCAGTGGTCGCGCAGGCGGGCGAGGAAACTCCAGTCCGCGCCGTCTCTCGGGGCTTTTCGGTCGTACCCCTTGGTGTTTGGACCGGTGCCGAAATTCGCCATATGCGGCTTGCCGGCCACCAAGGTGCCAATCGACCAGCGCGGATGCATGGCGAAGTCGAGGAACTGCGGCGCCTTCATCCGGAAAGGCGTCTCGAATCCATTACGCAAGTCCCGGGGCCGTTTGCCGAGTTTCGGCACGTCGACGGTCAGAAGCAGGTTTTCGTAACCGGCGCTGGCGGCCCTGTCGACGAACCGCATTGCTATATCGATCGAGCCGGTTACATAAAGCTGGAACCATGCATGGCCGTCCGAGAGGCGCAGCATTTCTTCCAGTGTTGTCGAGCTGGCCGTTGAGACACAGAGCGGAAATCCACGCTGTGAGGCCTCGGCGGCGAAAGCCTTGTCGGTTCCCGGCCAGGCGAGATCACACATCCCCATCGGCGCGATGCCAAATGGCAGATTGTAGCGGCGACCAAGGAATGTCGTGCCGAGATCCTCGCCTTGGATGTCGACCAGAACCCGTGGCAACAAGCGTAGCGCAAGAAGATCAGCCTGATTCAACTCGATCGCTGTCTCATAACCCGCCCCACCATCGATGAAATCGAAGATCAGGCGCGGCAGGCGCCTAGCTGCCAGCGCGCGTGCATCGGCGGCAGTCGGCATCGCACGGTGCGCCCTACCATCCCGAGGCCCCCAGATTCCAAGCGAGTTCAATGACCGTCCAAGCATCCCCGTGCCCTTATCGAAGTCTGGTCTACGCAGATTGTGCGAGGCTGAAGGACGCCCCGGCTATCGACAAATACTTAAACCGCCTCCTATACATAAAGTCTGCTTTGTGCATGAAGGAGGATGTCAAGCATGGCGAGTATTCGAAGACGTCTGCCGCTGACGGCTTTGCGCACATTCGAGGCGGCTGCGCGGCTCCAGAGTTTCAAGGACGCGGCGCAGGAACTGGGTGTCAGCGCCACGACGGTCAGCAACCAGATTCGGATGCTCGAACGCGACTGGCACTGCCTGCTCTTTGTGCGCAAGACACGGCAGGTTGTTCTGACGGAGACCGGCCAGGCGCTTGGTCAGGTCATTGCCCAATCGTTCGATGCCATCGCACGCGAGATCGACTATCACATCACCACCACGCGCCACTCTACGTCGATGGCTGTCGGGGCGATTTTCGGTGCGCGCTGGCTGACCCCGCGGCTCCAGAAATTCCACAAGGACTTGCCGCGCATCGCGCTGTCTCTGCGCAGGGGGCGGCGCATCACCAGCCCGACTGACATGCCGGCCGCGATCGTCGTGGACTGGGGCACGGGCCATTGGCACGGCCTCGAGGCGGAGCCGCTGCTTTCTATTCGTTACGCGCCTGTGATCAGCCCTGCCCTTATGGCGTCTGTGGGCGGCATTTCAACACCGGCAGACTTGTCCAAGGTTTCTGTTCTGCACCAGCATGACCGTTCGGAATGGAACGCCTGGCTCGCTCGGGTTGGCGCAGATTCCGTCAGATTTCCGGACGAGACCATCATCGAAGATTCCAATATCGCCATGCAGGCCGCTATCTCCGGACAGGGCGTGGCCCTTGGCTCGTTTCCCTTCGTCCAGGATGAAGTTGACGCAGGTCGACTGATTAAGCCTTTCGAGGATGAACTGACGCCGACGAGACGCTACTATATCCTGACGCGCCCGGGCGCGCTCCGCCAACCGGAGGTCAAGGCTGTCTGCGATTGGCTTCAGGCGGAGGCGGCGGAATACGCAAGGCTTTGGCCCTACACGAAGGCTGGGAGCGCGACCGATGACACCGAACCTTCGGCATCGAGGCTGACGCCATAGGCCCAGCAACCCGTCTCCGTCGACCACGCAGCGGGTGGCGCATCATCGCGAAACACCACAGCCACACCATCATCGATGCCCAGACCGGAAGGCAGGAGGCCCGAGCCAATACCTTCAAGGAAAGCCGGGCGCCGATCTGCATCCGCATTGAAATGCGCGCACATGCTACCTTTCAACAGTCCGAGTCCGTTGATAGGCTCCATGGTGCCAGACTCACCGCGGACCAGCGCGTGCTCGAACCAGCATACCGCACCGGCACTGACTCCTGCCAGGATCGTGCCGTCTTGATGTGCCGCAGTCAGCGCGACATCGAACCCGAGCTCGCTCCAGCGCGCCAGCATCAGCGCCGTATCGCCGCCTCCGACATAGATCATGTCGTGCCGTGCAGTCCAACGGCGGGCATCATCGAAGCTGATCTCGGAGGGAAGGATCGAAGCGTACGGCACGCGGGGCGCAATCAGTTCGTTAAAGTACCTCAACCGAACCGGATCATCGTCACTGGCCGTTCCCACATAGCCGATGCGTCGGGCAGTGCCGTTGAGGTGCGACAACAGAAAGTCATCCAGACCTGAGCTTGTCAGGGTTGTGAAGCCACCGCCACCGATAGCAATGATTTTTGCCATGCTGGCCCCTTATTCCTCTTCTTCAGGCAAATCGACGATAACTTGGGACATTGGCGTCGAACAAGCGCCAAGAGCCGTCGCATGAATAAGCTTTATTTTATGCATAGTGGGAGGAAAATGGAGTTGTAACCCCGGTGGGTGCGTCGCAGTCTGCTAACAAAGCCAATCGTGTTTCAATGGTAATTCATCCGTTGAACAAAAAATGGCACTGTGGGAGGGAGAACCATCATGAACAAGCTGATTGGCGCCATCGCCATTGCCTCATTCTCAATAACGGCGACAGCCGTTTTCGCTCAATCCAAAGGCACGTTCCGACAGGCGCACGACATTGGTTTTGGCGATGCGTCCAGCCTTGATCCGATCTCGCGTGGTCGCGTGTTCCAGCTGACCGAGAAGCTGATGAGCCGCCTTGTCAGGATCAGCCCTGATGGAAAGCCGGTGGGTGAACTCGCGGAAAGCTGGTCGACAACATCCGACGCGCAGACCTGGACCTTCAAACTGCGTCCGAACGTCAAATTTCACGACGGCAAGGTGATGACAGCCGCCGATGTGGTCTACTCGATCCGCCGTATTCAGGACCCCAAGGAAAATTCGCCCGTTCGCTCGACGATCGCGGTGATCGACACGGTCGAAGCGGCCGACCCGCAAACCGTGGTTATGAAGCTGAAGTCACCTTATGCGGAACTGCCGCTGGTGCTCACCGACTATCGCGTCGTTGTGATTCCGGATGGCTCAGGCGATACGATCAAGACTACCGGCATCGGCACCGGCCCGTTCAAGCTTGAGAAGTTCGAGCCGCGCGGCACTTCAGTTCTCGTCGCAAACAAGGATTATTTCCAGGGCGCGCCGGGCGTCGAGCGGATCGAGGTCATCGGTATTGCAGATGCGAATGCGCGTGTTCAGGCTCTCCTTGGGGGCCAGATCGACTTCCTTCCCGGACTGACGCGCCAGCAGCGCACGCTGCTCGAGCGTAGCAACAAACACAGCTTCTGGCAGGTCAAGACAGGTAACTGGCGTGGCATGGTGTTCCGGACCGACGTCAAGCCCTTCGACGATGTGCGCGTGCGGCGCGCGGTTCGGATGGCCGTCGATCGGCAGGCGCTGCTCAACCTCGTTGCCGGAGCGGACGGCGGCGTTGTCGGCTGCGACACGCCTGTCAGCCCGGTTGATCAGTATCGGTCACCCAAGACCTGCGCGCAGGACATCGCTGGCGCCAAGAAGCTTCTGGCTGAGGCCGGGTTTCCGAACGGCATCGATATCGAGGTCCATACCAGCACGATCGAGTCGGTCTGGCCGGCAATTGCCGAAGCCTATCAGCAGCAGGTCGCTGCGGCGGGTATCCGCGTCAAGGTGACACCTGTTCCGACAGACGGATACTGGACGCAGATCTGGATGAAGAAGGACGTGGTCATGACGCGGTTCAACGACCGCCCCGCTGATGCCATCCTGAACGAAGTCTACCGCAGCGGCACGCCCTGGAACGAATCCTTCTTCAAGGACGAAAAGTTTGATGCGATGCTTGATGCTGCGCGTCGCGAACTTGATGCCGAGAAGCGTAAGGCCCTCTACATCGCAGCGCAGGACTATCTGTCGGATAATGGCGGAACGTACGTGGCCTACCATGTCGTCGACAATGTTGCGGCGACAGCGCGGGTCAAGGATCTCGACAAGCTCGAGAATTTTTCGATCCGCTGGCACCTCGTCAAGGTGGACTAGTTTTTCTTACTGCCGGCATGCGCCGCCATAAGGCAAAGCCTGCCGGCAGATGAACTGCTCAAGACGACACCCAGTGGTGCCATGCTTCGAATTTTTATCCGCCGCTTGCTGTTGGGCATCGCCACTGTCGCGATCGTTTCCGGTATCATTTTCGCGGCGGTCGAAGCGTTGCCCGGCGATGCCTGCACAGCCATTTTGCAGCGTGATGCATCCGGGGAACGTCTGAGTAATTGTCGGCGCGAGCTCGGGCTCGATCGACCAGCAGTGACACGCTATGTTGAATGGGCTTCCGGCGCTGTCCGTGGCGATCTCGGCATTTCCGCCCATAACAACAAGCCGATTGCCTCGCTGGTCGGGGACCGTCTGAAGAACACATTGCTTCTCGCTGGTTGTTCGCTGGCACTCGGCATCCCGCTTGCCCTGTTTCTGGGGGTGCTGACCGGCCTGCGACGCGACAGGTTTTCCGATCTGGCGCTGTCAACAATCGCGATCTTTGCCATGACGATCCCTGAATTCGTGACCGCCACAGTGTTGATCTTTGTCTTCAGTATCTGGCTTGGCTGGGTGCCCGGGATCGTGACGGCTTCGGCGAGCGCGCCTCTCTCGGCATTCTTTCCGGGTATCGCCTTGCCTGTTCTCGTGCTGACGATGGTGATGACAGCGCATATCATGCGGACGGTCCGCTCAAGCGTGATCGACGTGATGAGCAGCGATTACGTTCAGATGGCGACGCTCAAGGGTGTGCCGTACTGGCAGATCGTCTTCCGCCATGCACTGCCGAACGCCTTGCTGCCAGCAATCAACGTGATCGCCTTGACCGTGGGCTGGCTCCTCGGCGGTGTCGTCGTCGTGGAGAAGGTGTTCAACTATCCCGGCCTTGGGCACTACATGATCGACTCGATCTCAGACCGTGATCTGCCGGTTGTCCAGGCCATTGCCCTGATCGTTGCCGCTGCCTATGTCGGCGTGAACCTTGCTGCCGATCTTCTTGCGATGGCCTTCAATCCAAGGCTGCGTACGCTCAAGGCGCGATCGCCATGAGTGCCGGTCTGACAGCCCCTGTTCCAATGAAGGCGCGCACTTCGCGTCTGTCTGCAGTCATCCGCGAGATGCTGTCACGCCCGTCCGGTTGCATCGGCTTGTTTTTGGTCATCGCGAATGTGGCGCTGGCGCTTTTCAGCCCCTTCTTCGCTCCGTTCGATTTCAAAGCAATGAATGCGAACGCCATCCTCGCTCCGCCGGATTCCACGCATTGGCTCGGCACAGATCAGCTCGGCCGGGATATCCTAACCCGGACGATCTTGGGCGGACGACAGGCGATCCTGGTCACGGCAATCGCCACGCCGCTGGCTGTTGCCTGGGGCGGTCTGCTCGGCATCTATTTGGGGCTGGCCGGCGGGCGCCTGGATGACATTCTGATGCGGGTTGTCGATGCGTTCCTCGCCTTGCCGTGGATCCTCAAGATGCTGCTAATGATCGTCACCTTCGGAACAGGTATCGGCGTGCTCGTTCCGACGCTTGCCTTCTTCTACGGCATTCCCGTGATCCGCATCGCGCGTGCGGCAACTCAGAATATCGTCGCCCGTGATTTTGTGCTGGCGGCGCGGGCACGCGGTCACAGTCGCGTCTCCATCATGCGGAGAGAGTTGTTCGGCAATGTACTCGACGCGCTTATGGTCGAAGGCGCGATGCGCTGGTCGTGGATGCTGCTGGCTTTCACCTCACTCTCGTTTCTTGGCTTCGGCGTTTCGCCGCCAACGCCCGATTGGGGCTTGATGATCGCGGATTCCCGCAACTTCATGGCGATCGCGCCCTGGCAGGCCTTCGCACCTGTCATCGCGCTGAGCTCCCTCATCATTGGCATCAACCTGACCGCGGATGCGCTCGCCAAGGCGCTCGGCATCGACCGCGCACAGACGGCGGTGCATTGAGATGACGGGCGATGTCCTGATTGATGTCCATAATCTGAGCATCGGTTTCACAGGTCGCTCGGGCAAACTCCTGCCCGTTCTGCGCAACATCGATCTTGGCGTTCGACGCGGGGAGACTGTTGGTATCGTCGGCGAGAGCGGTTCCGGAAAGAGCACGCTCGCGCTCGCCATGATGGGCTATCTCAAGCACGGCCTGCGCGTGATCTCCGGGCAATCGCTGTTTGGCGGGCACGATCTGCTGGCGATGCCGTCGCGCGACTTGCAGCGCATACGCGGTGGCAAGATCGCGTTGATCCCACAGAATTCCGGACAATCGCTTTCGCCAAACCTGCGCATTGGCGCGCAGCTGACAGAATCCCTAGCGCTTCATGGCAAAGTTACATCATCAAGCATTCCGCAGCGCGTGACCGAACTTCTTCAGCAGGTGCGGCTGCCCGATCCTGCAGCGATTGCGATCCGCTATCCGCACGAACTGTCCGGCGGCCAGCAGCAGCGCGTCGCAATCGCAATGGCGTTGGCTGGAGACCCTGAGGCCCTGCTGCTTGACGAGCCGACCACAGGCCTTGATGTCACAACGCAAGCGCACATCCTGGAACTTCTGAGCGACATTGCTGTACGCCTCAACAAGACAATGGTCTATGTCAGCCACGACCTTGGTGCGATTGCACGCGTCTGCAACCGCGTCGTTGTGATGTATGCCGGCGAGATTGTCCTTGATGGCGATGCGACGACGGCTTTGACCAACCCCGGCCATCCCTATGCGCGCGGTCTGCTCGCGTCGATTCCAAGGCTGGGTGACACCACTCTCCCCATGGCGCTCGAAGGTCGCCCACCGCCTCCGGGCGGTGCCGGGACTGGTTGCTCCTTTGTGGATCGTTGCGTCATTGCCGAGGCGCCATGCCGCGCCGAAAGGCCCGACCTCCAGCCACTCATTGCGGGCGGGCGCACTCGCTGTCGCCTTCCCGACAGGGCTGAATCGATCCCGACAAAGCGGCATGGCAAGCCGGTATCGGCCAGCGGGAGCTTTGGCGAACCACTGGTGCGGTTGTCGAACCTAGCAATCAACTATGCGCAACCCAGCGTTTTTGATCAGCTTCTGGGGCGCAATCCGCAGGGTGTGCCGACGGTCGACAGGATCGACATCGACATCCGGCAAGGCGAGGTCCTCGGCCTTGTCGGCGAATCCGGATCCGGCAAGTCCACCATCCTCAAGGCGATCGCTGGTCTGGTTGGCCCGTCCGCGGGTGAAATCGCCTATGGCACGTTCGGCGCCCTGTCGGCGACTGTCGAGCAGAGGCGCCCGGAGCAGTTGCGCGACATTCAGCTCATCTTCCAGAATCCTGACGAAAGCCTCAATCCGCGGCACACCATTGAGCAGATCCTGGCCCAGCCGCTGCAGCTCTATTTCGGGCTGTCAGGCGATGCCCTGCGGGAGCGCAGCATCGATATCCTCGAGCGCGTTCGTCTCGGCGCCCACTATCTTGACCGATTGCCAAGCCAGCTTTCCGGTGGCGAGAAACAGCGCGTTGCGATTGCGCGCGCTTTTGCCGCCGAGCCCAGGCTCGTGCTGTGCGACGAGGTGACATCGGCGCTCGATGTCTCTGTGCAGGCGGCTGTTCTTGATCTTCTCGACCAGCTGCGGCGCGACAGCGGCACCACCTATATCTTCGTCTCGCATGACCTGGCGGTCGTTCGTGCACTGTCGGACCGGGTCGCCGTTCTCTACCAGGGCAGGCTCTGCGAAATCGGGCCCGCTGCAGCTGTCTACAGCAGGCCGTGTCATCCCTACACTGAAGCGCTGATCGGTGCCGTGCTGGAGCCGGATCCGGGTTCGCGTCCTGTCCTGATGGCCGAGGACATCATGGAGCTGTCGCCGCCGGCCAAGGGTTGCCCGTTCCAGCGACGCTGTCACCGCAAGGTCGGGTCGATCTGCGAAAGCACGACTCCGCCACAACGGGATGCTGGGGCTGGACATGTCATCCATTGCCATATTCCGATTGACGAACTCACCTCGGCACAGACTTTGAGCGCCCTGGGCAACGCAGTTCGGCCCCATGTCCAGTGAGGGAGGCGCCCAGATGCAGGGCTCAAAGCTGACCTTGTCGGATCGTCGGCGCTCTCTGCCAGTCGATGAGGCGCTCGAACTGGTGGCAAGGATTCTCGTCAAGGCAGGGCTGCCCACCGACATTAGCCATTGCGTGGCGGAGCATCTTGTCGACGCCGAGCTTTGCGGGGTGGAATCCCACGGCATCGTGCGCGTGATCCAGTATGCCGAGCAGCTCAAAACCGGGTACCTTTCACCAAAGGCTCGCCCTGCCTTAGCACACGGCGAGACGGGACCGACCTTCATTGACGGCGGCGGCGGCATCGGCATCCCAGCGATGCATCTTGCCATGGATCGGCTGTGTGAGATGGCCGGCAACAGCGGTATGGCCGTTCTGCCGATCCGCAATGTCGGTCATACCGGCCGCATTGGTGCCTTCGCTGAGATTGCAGCAATGCGCGGGATGTTCGTCATCATTATCGGTGGCGCCGGACGCCAGAACTGGCGCCAGGCTGCGCCCTATGGCGGGCGCAAGGCGATCCTGCCGACGAACCCTTACTGCATGGCGATCCCCGGCGGCGCGCGTGGCCCCGTTGTCATCGATTTCGCGACTTCGATGATCGCCGGCGGCTGGTTGCATTCCGCAAGGGCCGCAGGCGCGCTGGTGCCCGCAGGCGCGATCATCGACGCCGACGGAAATCCGAGCCGCGACCCCAAGGCCTATTTCGACGGCGGCGCAATCCTGCCCAAGGGCGGTCCGATGGGCTACGGCCTGGCCGTGATGGCCGAGATGATCTGCGAGGCGATGCTTGGTTCAGCGGCGACCGAAAGCAACTGGTTGACCCTGGCGGTCGACACTTCCCGTTATCGCGAGCGCTCTGTCATGACCCAGGCCGCAGAAGAAGTGCTCTCGGAACTTCGCACTTGCCCGCCTGCGCCCGGGTTCGACCAGGTTCTCGTGCCGGGCGAGCGCGAGCGCGACGCAAGAAACGCCAATCTTGCTCGTGGATTGTTGGTGCCAGAAAAGACGCTGAAGGACATCCGAAGCCTCGCAGCAGTGTTCAATTGATTGTGCGCATTGCCCGTCAACACCAGGGAAAACATCATGCAGGCAGTAGCCCCCCTTGTGGTCTTGGACGATGGCCCGATCCGGCATATCACGCTCAACAATGGCGCACGCCGGAACCCGCTTTCGTCAAAGCTGATTTCGGAGCTGCGATCCGTGCTGGTTGCGGCAGGCAACATGCCTCAGTTGCGAGTGGTCATTCTTGCAGCAGAAGGGCCAGCGTTCTCGGCCGGGCATGATCTGGCAGAAATTCAGGCGGCGCGGGGGCGGGAGGATCGCGGACGGGCGTTCTTCGAAGCGCTGATGGCGGATTGCGCGGCGCTGATGCGCGAGATCGTGCGTTTGCCTATCCCTGTGATTGCTGCTGTTGAGGGCGTCGCGACAGCTGCCGGCTGCCAGCTCGTTGCGAGTTGCGATCATGCGATTTCCGGTCGCGCTGCGCGTTTCGCGACCCCGGGCGTTCATATAGGCCTTTTTTGCTCGACACCTATGGTGGCCCTTTCTCGCAATGTTTCAAACAAGCATGCTATGGAAATGCTACTCTCTGGCGACATGATTGATGCGGAAACCGCGTTTCGATTTGGGCTCATCAACCGTGTTGTGCCCGAAGGTGAAGCGCTCGCGGAAGCGCGCGCATTTGCGATGCAGATCGCGTCCAAACCACCCGCAACCATTCGCATCGGCAAGGAGGCATTCTATCGTCAGCGTGAATTGCCGCTCGACGAAGCCTATGCTTATGCGAGCAGCGTGATGGTTGAGAATATGCTGCATCGTGAAGCCATTGAAGGCATTGGTGCGTTTATGAACCGCACAAAGCCGGTTTAGGTGCGGTGGGTTGCGCCGAGTTCTATCGCCGTTTCAGCCTTACCGGGCGGTGTTCTTCCCGCAAAGCTGAGAAATCGCCAGCAAGACCGATGTGAGGATGACGACCAGCGTCGAGATTGCAGCGATCGTCGGGTCGATCTGGTCCCGCAAGGCGTTGAGCATATTGCGAGTCAGCGTCGAATTCTGACCGCCAGAAACAAGCAGAGACACGATGACCTCGTCGAATGAGGTCAGGAAGGCGCCCGAGGCTGTGTGAGAACTCCGAGTTGTTACCGTTTCTGAAAATCGCTTCTGCGATCTCGCGGCCTCTCATCGATCTCAATACCGATAGGCTTGAGAAAATCTGCTGACCGCGACTGCTTTCGACAAGTTTCAGATCGGGCCGGGAGTTTTAACACGGCCTCCAAGATTTTTGCACCGCTGGATCGCGTCTGAAGCCGTTGTGGTTTTGTCATGCGGAAGTCAGTGCGCGACTTCCGCTTTGGGCCCCTTCTGCCACATTGTTCATGCAGCGCCGAACTCTTGTTCGAGGTCTTCTCCCAGCGCTACGAATGCGGCTCCACCATCGTGACGTCCAACCTACCCTTCGAGGAATGGCCGTCAGTGTTCCAGTCAGAGCGCCTCACGGGGGCCTTGCTGGACAGGCTCGCCGGCACTGTCAGACAAACCAAAATAGTCTCGGAATCCACCCCAACCCGGTTTCTGTCAGGCCGCGCAGAGCTGACGCCATGCGGTCAGCGCGGCGGTGCGGCGTTCCTTGAAAATGGCTCGTGAAGTGAGGGTGCGCTCCT
>Ga0214917_10001356_pt1 | contig 31454 bp, 29 predicted proteins | sample LL_1208_BB_MetaG_FD_177983 | JGI IMG/M metagenome (GOLD analysis project Ga0214917, IMG submission 177983) | Freshwater microbial communities from Lake Lanier, Atlanta, Georgia, United States - LL_1208_BB | ecosystem: Environmental > Aquatic > Freshwater > Lake | place: USA: Georgia | collected... | reverse complement strand
AATGCTTTGATAACCGCCCAACGCGGTTTGTATGGCCGACTGACCTGGCACATTGGCGCACAGGCGCATGGACGAGAGCATGTTCAAACCCTCGATGTAGTCTTGGGCGGGCTTTTTATCGCCAGAGACCACCATCCATCCCGCCCGGTAACCACAGGAGCGATAGCTTTTGGACAGGGAATTGAAGGTCAACGTCAACACGTCGGTGGACAAACTGGCGATGGCCGTGTGCTGGTGACCGTCGTACAGCACTTTGTCGTAAACCTCATCGGCAAAAATCACCAAGCCATGCGAACGGGCCAGTTGCACAATGCCTTTGAGCAATTCATCGGCATACAAAGCACCCGTGGGATTATTCGGGTTGATCACCACAATGCCTTTGGTATGCGGGGTGATTTTGGCGCGGATATCGTCCAAATTGGGCATCCAACCATTGGCTTCATCGCACAGATAGTGCACCGGGGTACCTCCCGATAAACTCACCGCGGCGGTCCACAAGGGATAATCGGGCGCCGGCAACAGCAGTTCGTCGCCATTGTTGAGCAGGCCATTGGTGGCCATGACTATCAACTCGCTGGCACCATTGCCCAGGTAAATGTCATCCAGAGTGACCCCTTTGATGCCCTGCTGTTGGGTGTAGTGCATGACGGCTTTGCGCGCCGAGAAAATCCCTTTGCTGTCGGAGTATGCTGCAGCGCCGGGCAAATTGCGGATCATGTCCTGCTGGATTTCCTCAGGCGCATCAAAACCAAACACCGCCAAATTGCCGATGTTGAGCTTGATGATTTTTTGGCCTTCCTCCTCCATTTGCCGCGCTCGGTCCAACACTGGCCCGCGAATGTCATAGCAGACATTGGAGAGTTTTTCAGATTTGGCAATGGTTTTCAAAGGTTCTCCCAGGCGCATGGCATGGCTAAACCTATAATTTGACCATATTTCAACCTCTTTCCCCCATGAAACTCCAACCCGATCGCATGGATGTGCAAGCCGTCACTGGCTATGGCGCTGGATGGATTGCCATCAATGGGGAGAAATTTCAGCGCAGCTTGATCATTAGCTCCAAAGGCGATCGTTTCGATTGGCCATGCCAACACCCCCGTGAACTGACCAACGCCCACTTTGAACCGCTGGCCCAGTTGGGGGTGGAAATGTTGATTTTTGGCAGCGGACATCGCCTGCAATTCCCACCCCCTGAATGCCTGCAAAGCTTGATGCGAATTGGTTTAGGGATAGAAACCATGGACACCCAAGCGGCCTGCCGCACCTACAACATTTTGGCTGGTGAAGGCCGGCATGTGGCTGCGGCCTTGATCGTCGGGCTGGCAGACTGAGGGTGTCGTCTGAGCTGGCGCAAATGGCGTTAAAATCAACGGTTGCGGTACCTGTGCAAAACATGACAGCTGACCGGTTCATGTGTTCCCATGCCGCCGCCCACTGTCTTAAGAGATCTAGAAACCATGGCGATTGTTGTCAACAAACCCCTTCCCGAATTTGAAGCAAATGCCACAGGGGGTATCAAAGTCTCCAACACATCTCATCATGGACAAATGGTGATTTTGTATTTCTACCCGAAAGACAACACCCCCGGCTGCACCACAGAGGCCATGCAATTTCGGGACAAATTCAAAGAATTTTCCAAATCTGGCGCAGTCATTTTTGGAGTTTCTCGCGATAACATGAAGTCCCATGACGACTTCAAGGCCAAACTGGAACTTCCCTTTGAGTTGATTGCGGACACCGAAGAAAAAATGTGTCATATGTTTGGTGTGGTCAAAAACAAAATCATGTACGGCAAAAAAGTCAAAGGCATTGAGCGCAGCACCTTTTTGATCGGTGCCGATGGCTTGCTCAAGCAAGAATGGCGCGGCCTGAAAGTGCCGGGCCACATCGACGAGGTGCTCAAGTCAGTGAAGGCCTTGAAGAAAGCTGAAAAAACCGCATAAGCGGCCGCACCGACCCACGCCCACTGTGCAGTTCAATCACGGTCACCCCTACCTTGAATTTGCCCATCCGCTTGTTCATCATCACAGCAGCCGCCCCAATTTTTGGGCGGCTTTTTCGCTTTAAAAAGCATCACCTCACCTGCCAAAAACAGCTTCACCATGCCGCTACCACCTGCCCCTGGCAAACGCGCCGCTCTGCTCAGCAACGACGACATTGAACGCAAAACCGCACAAACTACTTCCTTGTGGCCAGGTAAGTCAAAAAATCAAAGAGCCACCGCAGCGGCTGACAAGCCCGTCCCGTCGGCCACTGAGGATGTGGTGTTGTACCTGAACAAATCGGCATCGCTTGCAAGCAGACCCCATCCCATTCCTGAGTCGCACCAGCCCTCAATGAGGCCGACCAAAACCAAGAAAAAAAACCCCACAGGGCAGACCAAACTGTTTGTGCTTGACACCAATGTGCTCATGCACGACCCCATGTGTTTGTTCAGGTTTGAGGAACATGATGTTTTCTTGCCCATGATCGTGCTGGAAGAGCTGGATGGGCACAAAAAAGGCATGACCGAAGTGGCCCGCAATGCGCGACAAACCAGTCGCAGTTTGGACAGCCTGGCCGCGAGCCCTGGCTCGGACATGTCAAAGGGCCTGGCACTCAACAGCACAGGCCACAAGGATGTGGGCGGTCGATTGTTTTTCCAAACCAGCAATTTGGATGTGAGCTTGCCCAACAGCCTGCCCCAAGGCAAAGCCGACAACCAAATATTGGGGGTCGTCGAGGCCCTTCGCAAACTGCATTCGCCCAGGGATGTGGTTTTGGTGTCCAAAGACATCAATATGCGGGTCAAGGCCCGGGCTTTGGGTTTGGCTGCCGAGGACTACCAGAACGACAAAACCTTGGAAGACGGGGACTTGCTCTACTCAGGCGCACTTTGCCTGAGCGATGATTTTTGGATCAAACACGCCAAAAACATTGAAAGCTGGCAAAGTGCTGGCCACACGTTCTACCGAATCAGTGGCCCCATCGTCCCGAGCTTGCACATCAACCAGTTTGTGTATTTTGAAGCGCCGGGCGAGCCCAATATGTACGGCCGGGTGACCGAAGTGCGCGGGAAAACCGCCACCTTGAAAACTTTGAAAGACTACACCCACCCCAAAAACGCAGTTTGGGGCATCAATGCCCGCAATCGCGAACAAAACTTTGCCATCAATTTATTGATGGACCCTGAGATTGATTTCGTCACCCTCACCGGTACAGCTGGCACAGGCAAAACCCTGCTCGCCTTGGCCACCGGGTTGACACAGGTGCTGGACGAACGCCGCTACACCGAAATCATCATGACGCGCGCCACGGTGAGCGTGGGTGAAGACATTGGTTTTTTGCCCGGCACAGAAGAAGAAAAAATGGGTCCCTGGATGGGCGCATTGGATGACAACCTGGAGGCCCTGGCCAAAACAGAAACCTCTGCTGGTGAATGGGGTCGAGCGGCGACCAACGAATTGATTCGCAGCCGCATCAAAATCAAGAGCATGAACTTCATGCGCGGGCGCACGTTCATGAGCAAGATCGTCATCATCGATGAGGCGCAAAACCTCACCCCCAAGCAAATGAAAACCTTGATCACCCGGGCAGGTCCCGGCACCAAAATCATTTGCATGGGCAATTTGGCCCAAATCGACACGCCCTATCTGACCGAAGGTTCTTCGGGCCTGACCTACGCGGTTGACCGCTTCAAGGGCTGGCCCCATGGTGGTCACATCACCTTGGCGCGCGGCGAGCGCTCCCGATTGGCAGACTTTGCCAGCGATGCGCTGTGACCCCGAAGGGCATCAATAATCGCTGTTGGAACTGGCCGCGTAAGACTCAAATTTGGTGATGTGCTTGAGGAAGGTCAGTTTGACCGTGCCAGTGGGGCCGTTGCGTTGCTTGGCGATGATGACTTCGGCAACGCCTGGCTCTTTGGAATCTTTGTTGTAATAGTCGTCGCGGTAAATGAACATGATGACATCTGCATCCTGTTCAATGGCACCCGACTCACGCAGATCACTCATCATGGGCCGTTTATCGGTGCGCGTCTCCACGCCGCGGTTGAGCTGCGACAAAGCCAACACCGGACATTGCAACTCTTTGGCCAGCATCTTCAGGCCCCGCGAAATCTCGCCCAACTCGGTGGCGCGGTTGTCTGATTCGTTGCTGGAGCCCGACATCAACTGCAAATAGTCGACCACGATCAAACCCATCTTGCCGCACTGGCGCGCCAAACGCCGGGCATTGGCCCGCAGCTCGCTGGTGTTGAGGCCTGGCGTTTCGTCAATGTGCAAGGACACATCGCGCAAGCGCTCAATCGCTTCGGTCAACCGCGGCCATTCTTCATCGGTGAGTTTGCCAGTTCTCAAATGGGTTTGATCAATTCGGCCAATGGACCCCACAATGCGAACCGCCAATTGACTCGCCCCCATCTCCATGGAGAAAACAGCCACGGGCAGTTGCTCTTGCAAGGCCACATGCTCGGCAATGTTGATGGCCAAGGCTGTTTTGCCCATCGACGGCCTGGCCGCCAGTACCACCAAATCACCGGGTTGCAAGCCCGACGTCATCCGGTCAAAGTCATAAAACCCAGTGGGCACGCCAGTGATGTCATTGGGGTTGTCCGCCATTTCCAGAACCCGGCCCATCAGGCTCACCGCCAATGTTTCCATGTTCTGAAAGCCTTGGCGCATGCGCGAGCCTTCTTCGCCGATGTGGAAAACCTTTTGCTCGGCCTCATCCAGGATTTGCGAAATCTGCTTACCCTGGGGATTGAAAGCCTGTGTGGCGATTTCGTCACTCACAGACACCAGCTTGCGCAAAATGGATCGTTCGCGCACGATTTCGGCATAACGGCGAATGTTGCTGGCACTGGGAACATACTGGGCCAAGGCATTCAGATATGCCAGCCCCCCCACTTCCTCGGCCTTGCCCAAGCCTTGCAAATGCTCAAACACCGTGATCACATCGGCCGGACGGCTGACATTGATCAATGCATACATCGATGTGAAAATTTGGCGGTGCTCATAACGGTAAAAGTCACCCTCATGGAGCATGTCGCCAATGCGGTCCCAAGCCGAGTTGTCCAATAAAAGTCCGCCCAATACGCTGGATTCGGCCTCTATCGAATGCGGGGGAATGCGCAATTGCGCGACTTGCCGATCCTTGCCGCCCACTTCACCGATGCTGGAAAAAACAGCTGACATGGATTTCCTCGTAAATCGCTATCCTAAGGGTGAAAGGCCGCATTCCCTAGGGACAAAGCTGTGCATAAATGGTGCAAAAGCAGGAAATGGGCGGGGATAAACTGTGCTGGCAAAAAAAAGCCGTTGCAAGCAACGGCTTTTGCGTTCATCACGGTTCGATCAGGCGGTTTCGCCGTACACAGATACAGTGATTTCCACCACCACATCGGTGTGCAGGGATACGCTGACCGTGGAGTCACCCACCAACTTAATGGGGCCATTGGGCATGCGCACCTGGGCTTTGGTCAAGCTGTATCCGGCTTTGACCAACTCTTCGGCGATGTCGTAGTTGGTGACGGAGCCGAACAAACGTCCATCGACACCCGCTTTTTGGGTCAGCTTGACGCTGGTGCCAGCCAATTTTTCGCCAGCGGCTTGGGCCTGGGCCAATTTCTCAGCGGCGGCTTTTTCCAATTCAGCACGGCGGGCTTCAAACTCTTTGATGGCATCGGCCGTGGCGCGGCGGGCGCGACCCGAGGGGATCAGAAAATTACGAGCGTAACCATCTTTGACCTTGACGACTTCACCGAGATTGCCAAGGTTGACCACCTTGTCGAGCAAAATGATTTGCATGTTGTAACCCCTTAGATTTTGTGTTGGTCGCTGTAGGGCAACATGGCCAGAAAGCGGGCACGCTTGATGGCAGTGTTGAGCTGGCGCTGATAAATGGCCCGGGTGCCAGTCAGGCGTGCGGGGATGATCTTGCCGTTTTCAGCAATGAAGTCGCGCAAAGTGTCGATGTCTTTGTAGTCGATTTCTTCCACGCCCGCCACGGTGAAGCGGCAAAAACGCTTGCGCTTGAACAGCAGGGACTGGGTGTTGCGCTTGGGGCGCTTGTCTTTGTTGAATTTCTTGAACGTGGCCATGGATGGGGCCTCCTATGGGTTGGGCTGAAAATCTTGTAAATGAAAAACTGGGTGCTTCGCGTTGCGGGCAGTGGCCAAAAAGCCTTTGAATGTCCAACAACTGTCAAGGGCTTGATATCCAATGCGTTCGGCCATTTGGCCAATCGCAATGGATTTGACCGAGGTTTTGACAGATCGCGGTACCGAGGCTTCTTCTTGTTGCGACTCGTGTTCGAGCCTCAATTCCAAAACCGGCAATCCCGCTGGGGTGTAACGCAAAGGGCTGACCTCTGCGATGCGTGCCGTCAAAACCAGCTGGTTCAAACCCCGTGGCTCAAGTTCAGGCAGAAAAATCCGCGTGCTGGGCTTTGCGAGACTCCTCGCGCTCCACACTCTTCATCATCGAAGAAGGACCGGTTTCTGCCTTTTTCTTTTGCACGGTGAGGTGACGCAAAACCGCATCGTTGAATTTGAAGGCATGCTCAATTTCCTCCATCACCGCTTGGCTAGCTTCAATATTGATGCACAGATAGTGGGCCTTGGCCAATTTGTTGATCATGTAGGTCAGTTGACGCCGACCCCAATCCTCTACGCGGTGGATGGTGCCACCGCCGGCAGTGATCATGCCTTTGTAGCGCTCCAGCATGGCAGGTACTTGTTCGCTCTGATCCGGATGGATGAGCAAGATGATTTCATAATGACGCATGGATACTCCTTGTGGTTGTAGCCGCCCCCAGCGTCGGGTGGGGTGCGGCAAGGGAAGCCTCGTATTGTATGCCTAAATCTGCCCTGACAGCACTCGGGGCGAAAGCCAGATCAGATCGGCCGATGATGGTCACCTGCGCCAAACATTTCCAGACCCGCTTTGGTTTCGCTATGACCGAGGTCATCGGACAAGGCACCCGTCTGAATTTCAGCTTTGCTGGCCAACAGTTGCCAAGTTTGGATCACACTGTCTGGGTTCAAGGAGATGGAACTGATCTTTTTCTGAACCAACCACTGGGCCAAGTCGGCATGGTCGCTGGGCCCTTGGCCACAGATGCCCACGTACTTGCCCGCCGCATGACAGGCATCGATGGCGCGCTCGAGCATGGCCAATACCGCCGGGTCGCGCTCATCAAAATCGCGGGTCAAAAGGTCCAAGCCAGAGTCGCGGTCCAATCCCAAGGTAAGCTGGGTCAAGTCGTTGGATCCGATGGAAAAGCCATCGAAAAAGCGCAAAAAATCGACGGCCAAAATCGCATTGCTGGGCACCTCGCACATCATGATCAGCTTGAGTTCATCTTGTCCACGTTGCAAGCCATGCTGGGCCAGCAATTGGGTGACCCGCTCAGCCTGACCCAAGGTGCGCACAAATGGCACCATCACCTGCACATTTCGCAGACCCATGTCCAGGCGCACCCGGCGCAAAGCATCGCACTCCATGGCAAAAGCCGGGCCAAAGTCCGCACTCAGGTAGCGTGCTGCTCCCCGAAAACCCAGCATGGGGTTTTCTTCCTCGGGCTCATATCGGCCGCCCCCGATGAGTTTGCGGTACTCGTTGGATTTGAAGTCCGACAAACGCACAATCACCGGCTTGGGCCAAAAAGCCGCCGCAATCGTGGCCACACCCTCTGCCACTTTGTCCACGTAAAAAGCACGCGGTGAGGCATGCCCTCGGGCCACCGACTCCACGGCCTTCTTCAAGTCGGTATCCACATTGGGATAGTCCAAAATGGCCTTGGGGTGAATGCCAATGTTGTTGTTGATGATGAATTCCAGACGGGCCAAGCCCACACCTTGGTTGGGCAACTGGCAAAAGTCAAAGGCCAGTTGCGGGTTGCCCACATTCATCATGATCTTGGTCGCCATGTCAGGCATGGTGCCACGCACCACTTCACTGACTTCGGTGGGCAGTAAGCCATCGTAAATAAAACCCGTATCGCCTTGGGCGCAACTGACAGTGACCAACTGGTCTGAGCTGAGAAGATCGGTCGCATTGCCACAACCAACCACCGCAGGAATACCCAATTCGCGGGCGATGATGGCAGCATGGCAGGTGCGACCGCCACGGTTGGTGACGATGGCACTGGCGCGCTTCATCACGGGCTCCCAATTGGGGTCGGTCATATCCGTGACCAATACATCGCCCGCTTGAACCGAATCCATTTGATCCATGCTGTGCACCAGGCGAACGGGTCCAGCCCCGATTTTTTGACCAATCGCTCGGCCCTGGGCCAAAACAGTGCCCGAAGCTTTGAGCTGAAAGCGATGCTCCACCTGGCCTTTTTGCTGGCTTTTCACCGTCTCTGGACGCGCTTGCAAAATATAGAGTTGACCGTCGACGCCGTCCTTGCCCCATTCAATGTCCATGGGGCGGCCATAATGGGTTTCGATCACCATGGCGTAGGAGGCCAACTGCACCACCTCTTCATCGCTCAATGAGTAACGGTTGCGCAATTCAGTCGGCACTTCTTCGGTGTGCACCAGTTTCCCCGCCTGGGCCCGTTGATCGGGGGTGGCAAACACCATTTGGATCAGCTTGGATCCCAAACTGCGGCGAATCACGGCTTTGTGCCCTGCCTTCAACATGGGCTTGTGGACATAAAACTCATCGGGATTGACCGCTCCTTGCACCACGGTCTCGCCTAAGCCGTAACTTGAGGTGATGAATACCACCTGGTCAAAACCCGTCTCGGTGTCCATGGTGAACATCACACCAGCAGCGCCCAGGTCTGAGCGAACCATGCGCTGCACACCGGCCGATAGCGCCACATCGGCATGGGCAAAGCCCTTGTGGACCCTGTAACTGATGGCGCGGTCGTTGTAGAGCGATGCAAAAACCTCGCGCATTTTCAGCAACACCTGGTCAATGCCCGAGACATTGAGAAAGGTTTCTTGCTGGCCCGCAAAAGAAGCGTCGGGCAGGTCTTCCGCCGTGGCTGACGATCGCACGGCCAAAGAGGTCTGTGCATTGCCGGCACACAAGACTGCATGCGCGGACCGAATTTCGGCTTCCAAATCAGTTGGAAAGGGTTGGGCCATCAACCAAGCTCGGATTTCAGCCCCTGCCTGGGCCAATGCCCGCACATCTTCGGTGTCCCATTGGGACAAGCGCTGGGCAATGCGCTCATCCAAACCTTCGTGGCGCAAAAACTGGCGAAACGCGTGGGCCGTTGTGGCAAAGCCTGAGGGGACACGCACGCCACTGGGCAGTTGGGAAATCATCTCGCCGAGGCTGGCGTTTTTACCGCCAACCGAATCGACATCGGTCATTCTCAGGTTTTCAAACGGTACGACCAAGGCGGTCGGGCTGAAAAGTGCAGACATGGGAGGGCTCCGGAAGTTAAAACCGGTGAGACACAGAGCGCTGGGTCAAGCCCAGGCCTGGCAAAACCATGACCGCGCAAGCCACCACAACTGAGTTGTGTTTTTAGGGAGGTGGAAAAAGCAAAGGTCATGGATAAATTCGGATAATGGATTCAATTGTAGGCCTGCAAATGGGTCTGCCCCGTCTCTCATTTTGGAAAGCTTCATGCCCACACCCACGGTCTTTTTTGTCTCTGATGGCACTGGCATCACCGCCGAAACTTTCGGTAACGCCATCTTGGCGCAGTTTGAAATTCAACCTCGCCATGTTCGGCTGCCCTTTGTCGACAATGTGGACAAAGCCCATCAGGCCGTGCGCCAAATCAACCACACGGCGGAATTGGAGGGCCGCCGACCCATTGTCTTCACCACCTTGGTCGATGAAAAAGTCCTGGGAGTCATCCAACATGGCTGCAATGCTTTGCTGCTGGACATGTTCGGCACCTTTGTCAACCCGCTGGAAGCCGAACTCGGCATCACCTCCAACCACCGCATAGGTCGCTTCTCCGACGTCAGTAAAAGCCAGGCTTACCACGATCGCATTGAAGCCATCAACTTCAGCCTGTCCCATGACGACGGCCAACTCAGCCGTGACTTGGACAAAGCCGATGTGATTTTGGTCGGCGTGAGCCGCAGCGGCAAAACCCCCACCAGTTTGTACTTGGCCATGCAATATGGCATCAAAGCCGCCAACTACCCGCTGATTCCAGAGGATTTTGAGCGCCAGCAATTTCCCTCTGCGGCCCAGCCATACCGCAAAAAAGTGTTCGGCCTGAGCATCTTGCCCGAGCGCTTGAGCGAGGTGCGCAACGAACGCCGGCCCAATTCGCGCTATGCAAGCTTGGAAAACTGCCGCTATGAAGTCGGCCAAGCCGAGGCCATGATGCGCCGCGAAGGCATTCGATGGTTATCCACCACCACCAAAAGCATCGAAGAAATTGCCACCACCATCTTGCAAGAGGTCAAACCAGACCGCTTGACCTATTGAGGGGGTCAGCGGGAACGACCCATAAACGATCGATCAACCCAATGCGGCAATCGCAGCACGGGCGATTTGCGCGTCATCTTGTGACTTGACCCCACTGACACCCACCGCACCGATGACCTGACCGTCTTTGACGATGGGCACCCCTCCTTCGAGCAGGCCCTGTTGGTTGGGCGCGCTCAAAAAAGCATAGCGGCCAGCATTGATCATTTCTTCGTAAATGCGGCTTTCGCGCCGACCCAAAGCCGCAGTGTGGGCCTTGGCCGGGGCCATGTAAGCAGTGCTGGGCGCAGCCCCATCCAGGCGCTGGAACCACAGGAGATGGCCGCCGTCATCGACGATGGCAAATGACACGGCCCATTGGTTTTTCAAGGCCTCTGCTTGTGCGGCTGCGGCCATGCGTTGGAGATCAGCCAGATCGAGGGTGGGTTTTGATTTCATGTCGGGCATGTTAACAAACACCGTTTAGTGCAAACCACCTGCCAACACCAGTGCCCACAACCCCTGGAAAGATAGGCCTATACATCATGGGCATATTGCTGTGCACCCCTTGAATCCACCTAGAATATTGCCATCTGCATGTGCAGAGTAACTTTGGAGACTGTGTCATGAGCGATTCATACCAAAACATGGATTACCACTACGTCACCACCACGCCGGCAGAGCGCAACCGCGTGTTGCGCAACACCTACTGGTTATTGGCGCTGAGCATGTTGCCCACCGTTTTGGGTGCATGGTTGGGTGTGGCCACGGGCTTGGGTCAAAGCTTGTCCGGCGGCCTGGGATTGGTGGTTTTTCTGGTGGGTGCCTTTGGATTCATCTACGCCATCGAAAAAACCAAAGACTCCGCCAAGGGCGTGCCGGTCCTGCTGGCTTTCACTTTCTTCATGGGCATCATGTTGTCGCGCCTGATCGCCATGGTGCTGGGTTTTAAAAATGGCGCCGAACTGATCATGACCGCATTTGGTGGCACTGCCGGTGTGTTCTTCCTGATGGCCAGCCTGTCCACCGTGATCAAACGCGACTTGAGCAGCATGGGCAAATGGTTGTTCGTTGGCGCCATGGTGCTGATGGTCGGCAGCATCATCAATGTGTTTGTGGGTTCATCGGCCGGCATGATGGCCATCTCCATGCTGGCGATTGGCATTTTCAGCGCCTATATGCTGTACGACATCAAGCAAATCATTGATGGCGGCGAAACCAACTACATCAGCGCCACATTGTCTTTGTATCTGGACATCATGAACGTGTTCCAAAGCCTGCTGGCCCTGCTGGGCATCATGGGCGGCGAGCGCGACTGATCTTCACTTCGGGCCAAGCCCTTGTTCAAAAAAGGCCCTTCGGGGCCTTTTTTCATGGGTCATTCAGTCCCGCTCAAACACCGCCATGCTCTCCACATGGGCGGTGTGCGGGAACATGTTGACGACGCCCGCTGCCGTGCAACGGTAACCGGCCACATTGACCAGCAAACCCGCATCGCGGGCCAAGGTCGCTGGGTTGCAACTCACATAGACAATTCGCTGCGGGGGCCTCCAGCCAGGAAATGCGCTGGGGTCTTGGCAGGCATCGGCCAAGGCTTTGGTCAAGGCAAAAGCGCCTTCGCGGGGCGGGTCCATCAGCCATTTATCGGCATGTCCATCCGCTACCAAGGCCTGGGGCGTCATGTCAAACAAATTGCGCGCCACGAAGGTGGTGGGGGCCAAAGGCCGCTGCTGCAAACCCAGGTTGTCTGTGGCGCGTTGCACCAGGGCGGCGCTGCCCTCCACACCCAACACTTCAGTGGCTTGGGTGGCCAGGGGCAAGGTGAAGTTGCCCAAACCACAAAACCAATCAATCACCCGCTCGTTGGGTTGAACGTTCAACAATTGCAATGCCTGCTGCACCAAGACACGGTTGATGCGAGGGTTGACCTGGGTGAAGTCAGTGGGTTTGAAGGGGAACTTGATACCAAATTCCGGCAAGGCATAAAACAAATCTGAGGTGGCGTTGTCCAAGCGGTGCGCCGTGTCGGGGCCCTTGGGCTGCAACCACCACTCCACCCCATACCTTTGGGCAAAGTCACGCAGGGCCTGCAAGTCGCTGGGGCTCAAGGGCTCCAAATGGCGCAGCACCAAGGCGGTGGTGCGGTCGCCGCCAGCCAATTCAATTTGGGGGCAGGTGTTGCGTGCTTCCATGCCCCCCAAGAGTTCGCGCAGGGGCAGCAGCAAAGCACTGACGTGGGGCGGCAGCACGGGGCAGACCTGCATGTCGGCCACGTAGCGGCTTTTGCGCTCGTGAAACCCCACCAACACCACGCCTTTTTTGGCCACCCATCGCACCGACAGGCGTGCCCGCATGCGATATTCCCAATCGGGCCCTTGGATGGGACGCAAGATGCGCTCGGGCTTGACCTTGCCCAAATGCCAAAGGTTGTCTTCCATCACCCTTTGTTTGACGGCCAGTTGGGCCATGGGATGCAAATGCTGCATCCTGCAACCGCCACACGCACCCGCGTGCAAACCAAAATGCGGGCACGCGGGTTGCACCCGTTGTGAACTGGGGTGCAGCACCGCCTGCAAGGTGCCCTGTTCCCAATGGTTTTTGCTGCGGTGGATGGTGGCGCTGACACGCTCTGTGGGGAGGGCACCTTCGACAAAAACGACCTTACCCTCACTGCTGTGCCCCACCCCTTGGGCATCGTGGTCCAGCGATTCAATATCAAGTTCGGGCAAAGGCTTGGGGCTCACGCAGTCTTCAGCGGGGTGGTAGATATTTCAGCGGATCCACCGGTTTGCCTAAGCGGCGGATTTCAAAGTGCAGTTTGACCTGATCGGCGTCACTGTTGCCCATTTGGGCTATGGTTTGCCCCCGCTTGACCGCTTGATCTTCGCGCACCAGCAAGGCTTGATTGTGGGCATAGGCACTTAAAAATGTGTTGTTGTGTTTGATGATGACCAAATTACCGTACCCACGCAATCCAGCGCCGGCATACACCACCTTACCATCGGCAGCGGCCAGCACGGGGTCGCCCGCTTTGCCCGTCACATCCACGCCTTTGTTCTTGGCCTCATCAAACCCAGCGCTGATCGCGCCATTGTGTGGCCACATGAAACCCAGACCTTCGCTGTCGGCCACGCTGGCAGGCGCAGGGCTAGGCGCCACCGTTGGCGCCGGCGCGGTGGTCATCTTGCTGTCGGTGCCAACCGGCCCCACCGGGGTGGGCGGGGCGACCGGGCGCACCACCACGCCTTCGCTGGCGGGCGTCGAATCCGGTGGCACAACGCGCAGCACCTGACCCACCTCGAGCAAATTGGGGTTTTCGATTTTGTTCCAGCGGGCGACATCGCGCCAATTCTGGCCGGCATCCAAACCAATGCGAATCAAGGTGTCGCCGGGCTTGACGGTGTAATAACCGGGCTTGCCCATGTTTTCATAGCCTGGCAAGGTCGACGGATCGGGCCGGGCTGCTGGGCGGCTGGCAGATGCCGGCGGCTGTAGCGGGGGAGGCAAGCGGCCCAAACTGCTGCCACGGTCTTCCACCGGTGGTGGGTATCCCAAGCGGTTGGAGGAACATGCCACCAAACCCCAGGCCAACATGGTGACCGATACCCACACAGGGGCCAAACGCATCATGGATGGAACCCAACCTCTCATCAAGCAATGCCCGATTTTAGGGGGACAAAATGCACAGGTTCGAGCTGTTGCTGCCTCAAGCCTTGGGAGGTTTTATCAATCACCAGCAAAGCTTGTTGCCCATGGGCGGTGACGGTCGGCGCGATCACCCGCCCCCCCACCGCGAGTTGGTCCAACCAGGCCTGCGGCACAGCCTCTCCGCCTGCGGCTGCGATGATGGCGGCATAAGGCGCTCCCTTGGCATAGCCCAGCATGCCATCACCAAACAATAAATGCACGTTGGGCAAACGCATTGGCCGCAGATTGTCGCGCGCCTTGTCGTGCAAACCGCGCAATCGCTCGATGCTGTAGACCTCGCTCGCCACGCAACTGAGCACCGCGGCCTGGTAGCCACAGCCAGTGCCAATTTCCAACACACGACCCATCAGGCCATTGGCCTGCAGCAAAGCGCCTTGGCGCAGCAACTCGATCATGCGCGCGACCACACTGGGCTTGGAGATGGTTTGCCCCAGGCCAATCGGCAAACTGGTGTCCTCGTAGGCTTGGGTGACCAAGGCAGAGTCGACAAACTGGTGGCGGGGCACCTGGCCCATGGCGGCCAAAACCTGTGCATCTCCCACACCCGATTCCGCCAATTTGCGCACCATGCTGGCACGCACCGCCGAAGAATCCATGCCCAAGCCAGAGGGCACGGGTGCGGCCAACGCAGCGTCAGCGCCGCCCAATGGATGGCCGCGTTTCGCGCCGAGGGTTTTGACCACCGTCGCAGGGCCCGTGCCTGCGGGCATGGGCTTGCCCGTGGGCGCATTGCTGGCGGGCATGCGGACCGGAAAAGAAGGCCGCTGTTTCATGCGGGGCGTTCAAGCGCTGCCATTTGGGCCTGCCAAGCGCTCAACTGGGCATGGTCGGTCAGGTCAATTTGCAATGGCGTGACAGTGACCACACCTTGGTTCATCGCGTGAAAGTCTGTGCCATCGGCATCGTCTTTGGCAGCGCCAGCCGCCCCGATCCAATACATGGTTTCGCCACGTGGGCTTTCTTGGGTGATGACACGTTCAGCCGCGTGGCGGCGGCCCAAACGACAAACTTGCACACGTTGCAATTGCGCATAAGGCAAGTTGGGCATATTGACATTGAGCAACCAGGGCTCGGCTTGCATTTGCCCGCCAGCGATCAAACCGTCCACCAGATCGCGCGCTTTGCGGGCCGCGTCTCCGATGTGTTCCCAGCCTTTCTCGTGCTGGGAAAAAGCCAACGCGGGAACCCCCATCAAATAGGCCTCCATGGCGGCACCCACCGTGCCCGAATAAATTGTGTCGTCGCCCATATTGGCCCCATTGTTGATGCCTGAGACCACCAGGTCCGGTCGGTAGCCCAGCAAGCCCGTCAGGGCAATGTGCACACAGTCGGCGGGCGTGCCATTGACATAGCGGAACCCATTGGCGGCCTCGCGCACATACAAGGGCGCGTACAGGGTCAAGGCATTGGATTTGGCGCTGTTGTTGTGCTCTGGGGCCACGACTTCGACCTGGCCCAAGGTACGCATGGCTTGGTACAAGGCCTCAATGCCCGGGGCTTGATAACCATCATCGTTGCAAATCAAAACTTTCATGCACACCCATCCCAGAAATGCAGATTGTATGACCCCACTCACGGCCATAATTGCGGCTTCTCATTGAGGAGACAAGTGTGCACGCATGGCTATGTGAATCCCCCACTGGCGCAGATCAACTGGGCTGGAAAGAGCTGCCAACGCCCACCCCCGGGCCTGGCGAAGTGCTGGTGCAAATCCAAGCGGCGAGTTTGAACTTTCCCGATCTGCTGATCGTTCAAAACAAATACCAGTTCAAACCGGATTTGCCCTTCGTGCCGGGCTCCGAATGGGCCGGCCTGGTGCAAAGCGTGGGCGAAGGTGTCACCCAGTTGAAAGTCGGTCAGCCCGTGGCTTGTTTGTCCGGCACCGGTGGTTTTGCCACCCACACACTGGCCAAAGCCGACCAATGCGTCGCCCTGCCAGCGGGTTTTCCTGCGGTGGACGCGGCCGCCTTCATCATGATTTACGCCACCTCCCATCATGCCTTGATCGACCGCGGTCAACTGCGCCCCGGCGAGACCGTGTTGGTGCTCGGTGCCGCAGGCGGTGTGGGCTCATCGGCGATTCAAATCGCCAAAACCCTGGGTGCGCGCGTGATCGCTGCCGCCTCCAGCGACGAAAAATGCCAACTCTGCTTGAACCAAGGTGCAGACGCGAGCATCAACTACGCCACGGAAAACTTGCGCGAACGCATCAAGGCACTCACCGATGGCCGTGGCCCAGATGTGATTTACGACCCGGTGGGCGGCTCCTACACCGAACCGGCATTTCGCTCCATCGCCTGGCGTGGCCGCTACTTGGTGGTGGGCTTTGCGGCCGGGCCCATTCCCTCACTGCCCCTGAACCTGGCCTTGCTCAAGGGTGCATCTTTGGTGGGCGTGTTTTGGGGCGACTACGCCAAACGCGAAGCCGTCGCTAACCAAGCCATGATGGCCGAGTTGGCGCAGTGGTATGCCCAAGGAAAAATCAAGCCCGTGATCGACCGCACCCTGCCCATGGCGCAGTTGCCACAGGCCTATGGCTTGATGGGCTCGCGCCAGGTGATGGGCAAATTGGTCATGGTCAACCCCTGAACGCCGTTGGGCTCAGATCCCCCACAGGAGTGGGTGCCCCCCAAAAGTGACCCTAAAATGGGCCCAGTCCCCAATTCAATCGTTTGATTGATTGTTGGGCCTGCGTTCACCCCTGAGAGGTATCCGGATGTCCAGCCATGCTGCCCAAGCTTATCTGCGCTTGGTCAAAGTCGTTCTTTCCCTGGAAAACCATGGTCCGTTCAAAGACCTCGACCAGGCATCCATCAAGTTGCTGGAAGTCATTGCCTTGGGTGAACTTGAGGGCTCGCCCTTGCCAGTGACCAAGGCCATGGAGCTCAAACACATTGCCTCGCCCGCCAGCATCCATCGCAAACTCGAAGCCCTGCGTTCACGGGGTCTGATCGATCATGTTTACCTCGAAGGCAATCGCCGCACCAAGTTTCTCAAACCCACCGAACTGGCGCTGGACCACTACGCCCAGATTTCTCAAGAAATGAAGCTGCTGGCCGGCTGAAACCTTCAACCAATCCCGCCATTGACTGCCCCTGCGCGTATGGGCCCCGGCGCAGGATCAAGCACTGCGCATCTGCGATAATGGATGTCACAGATATCAGATTTTGCGCTCTGACCTCTGGCCATACCACCCTCCCAAAATGCAGACTTTCAATCACTTTTTGTGGATCCCGCCCCTGACAGGACTGTTGGCGTCGGTGCTGACCGTGGCTTTGCTTTTATGGGCCAACACCCATTTGCAATGGGGCTTGGACAAAGGTTCAGGGGTGCAAAAATTCCATACCAAGACCACCTCCCGACTGGGAGGCGTGGCGATTTTCACAGGTATCTTGATGGGTTTGTGGGGTTCATATGCCTACTTTCCCAAAGACGGTTGGTTGGGCGCCTGGGTCATGGTGGCCAGTGCCCCGGTCTTCATAGGTGGTTTGGTGGAAGACCTCACCCACAAGGTCAGCCCCACATCACGCCTGTGGTTGGCGGTTGCCTCTTCGGCGGTGGTCTATGCAGTTTTCCAACTCGGGGTCAAACGCACCGATATTTTCTTCATTGATACCGTGTTGTCGCTACCTTTTGCAGCGTTTTTGCTCACCGTTTTGGTGGTGGCTGGTTTTGTCAATGCCATCAACATCATCGATGGATTTCATGGCTTGGCCGCTGGCAGTGTGATCGCATTTTTGGCCGGTATCGCCGGACTGGCTTGGATTGGCAATGACGGTTTGGTGTTTCGCTTGTGCCTGGTCACGGCGGGTGCAACCATGGGTTTTTTGATTTGGAACTGGCCCTGGGGAAAAATCTTTTTGGGCGATGGGGGTGCTTATTTGCTGGGCTTTTGGGTCGTGGTCTTGGGCCTGATGGTGCCGCACCGCAGCCCTGAAATTTCACCCATGGCGCCGGTGTTGGTGGGCATCTACCCCCTGGTTGAAACCGTCTACAGCATGTACCGGCGAAAATTTGTGCGCACCCACCCGATCAATCACCCGGATGCCTTGCATTTGCACACCTTGATTTACCGACGCTTGGTGTTGCGCCCCGGCATGCACCACAGTGCCGGTGACAAAAACGCCGCCAATGCCAAAGTGGCGCTGTATGGCTTTGTCATGTCCGCGGTCCCCGCTGGCTTGGCCTGTTTATTCATGGACAACACCAATGCCCTGCTCACCTGCATGGCCTTGTTTGCGCTGTTCTACATCGATTTTTATCGCCGCATCGTGCGCTTTCGCGCTCCCCTGTGGCTGATGGCCAAAACCCGCGCTTGATGGCCCAGCCTTGGGTGGGGACTGTCCTCAATCCACCTGCAAGTGCACACCAGCGGGCCCCAAACCCTGCACCTCCCCAATCTCGGCCGCTTGCGCAAAACCCATGCGGGCAAACACGTCCATCACCGCACCCACGCTGTCGGGCGCGCAACTGACCAATAAGCCGCCGCTGGTTTGTGGGTCGGTCAAAAGGCTTTGCACCAGCGGATCCAGACCTTGAGACAGCGCCACATCCGCGCCATAGCCCTGCCAATTGCGCGCCGATGCACCGGTGATGGCACCGGATCGGGCCCCCTCCACGACCCCTGTGAGCAAGGGCACAAGCGACCAGTCCAGCCGCACCGAGGCCCCAGCGCCTCGGGCCATCTCCAGGACGTGACCGGCCAAACCAAAACCAGTCACATCGGTCATGGCATGCACCCCATCCAGGGCGGCCAGCACGGGGCCGGGGGTGTTGAGTTGGGTGGTGCTGGCCAACAGTTCGGCATAAGCGCCAGGGGAGAGTTGGTCTTTCCTGAGCAAGGCAGAGAGCACCCCCACGCCAATCGGTTTGCCCAAGATCAGGCGGTCGCCCACGCGCGCATCGGCATTGCGCTTGACCCGGGCAGGATGGATCAGTCCCAAGGCCACCAGGCCGTAAATCGCCTCCACCGAGTCGATGGTGTGACCGCCAGCGACCACGATACCGGCCGCTTTGCAGGCTTGGTTACCGCCTTCCAAAATTTGGCCAATCACCTGTGTGCTCAACACCTGAATGGGCATGCCCACCAAAGCCAGGGCCATGATCGGGGTGCCGCCCATGGCGTAGACATCGCTCAGGGCATTGGTAGCGGCGATGCGACCAAAATCGTGCGGATCATCCACAATGGGCATGAAGAAATCGGTGGTGGCGATCAAGGCCTGTTGCGCATTCAACTGGTAGACCGCCGCGTCATCCGAGGTGGCAATGCCGACCAAAATTTCAGGGGGCATGGCCACAGCGGTGGTGCCTTGCAAGATTTCGCGCAACACGCCCGGTGCGATCTTGCAGCCGCAGCCCCCGCCATGGGACAAAGCAGTCAAGCGGGGGGAAGTGGGTGGCGTGGTGGTGTGCATAACCCGCCACTATAAGCGCGGACCCGAGGGCCACATCGAGACGAGCGACTCACAACACCCGCGCGTGGCGCTGCAAATTGATGACACTGCCCAGCAGCACCAAAACCATGGCCAGCGCCAGCAACAAGGCAGTGACCTCGGTGAGTTGTTGTTTCTCCATGCGGATGGTGGTGCCCAGTTGGCGATACACCTCCAACAACTGCTGGGCATCGCTGGCGCGGTAATAGTTGCCCTCGGTGATCTCGGCCACTTTTTTCAACACCGTCTCGTCCAAGCGAACCCGCATGGACATGCCTTGGGCGCGCAAGATCACGCCTTCGGGCGTGCCCACACCCACGGTGTAGACCCGCACCCCATGATCTGCAGCCAGTTGGGCCATCTTCAACACATCGGGGCCGATATTGCTTTGGCCGTCGGTGATGAGCACGATGGCCAGGGATTTGTTGGACCCGGGTGTGAGGTTGACCTGGTTGGACGCCTGACCCGGTGCCACCAAAGCGCGGCCGGTATCGGGCTTGGGCGGACCATCGGCCTCCATGATGATTTTTTCCGGGTCAATGCCCGAGCCCGGCAGCAGATTGGCCAGGGCCACCACCAAGCCGCTGCCCAACGCAGAGCCGCGCTGCAATGGCAGGTTTTCAATGGCACTAAACAACTCATCGCGCTGGGTGGTGGGCGCTTGGGCCACAGAGGCCGTGCCTGACAAGGTGACGATGCCCACCTTGACTTGGATGGGTTGCTCTTCAATGAAGGTTCGCACCGCTGCCTGCGCCGCCTCCAATCGGCTGGGCAGCACATCGGTGGCGCGCATGCTGCCCGAGGTGTCAATGGCCAGCATCACCGTGTCCAAACGGCTGGGCAGCAACAGCACCGCCTGCGGTCGGGCCAGGGCCAACAATACCGCCATCAAACCCAACCCCCACAGGCACACCGGCAAGCTGGGCCAGCGCCATGCGCGCTGGGCGCGCGTGGGCTTGGCCGTCATTGGGGTCGGACCATGCACGGTCAACTGAAAGCGGGGCCAGCGTCCTGGCCGGGTCAACCACAGGTATAGCGCGGCCAGCACGGGCCAAGCCACCAAGGCCCACAGCATCAGGGGCCAGACAAATTGGACCGAGGACCACGCCAGCATGCTCAAGCCCCCGCCGTTGACAGGTGGGCCGCACCCGCTGCCAACTGGCTGCGCCGTTTGCGCAACTGGGTAAAGCGGATCAATGCTTCTTCCAATGGCTGGTCGGTGTGCAACTCCAGGCCATCCACGCCGGCCTGCACCAAGGCCGCGCGCAAAGCCGCCTCGCGCGCATGGGCCGCTTGCACAAAGCGTTCGCGAAAAGCCGCGTCATGGGTATCGACCAGCAGTTGCTCGCCGGTTTCCGCATCTTCCATCAGCACCAAGCCCAGATCGGGCAATTGGCGCTCCAGCGGATCGCACAAGCGCAAGGCCACCACCTCGTGGCGGCGGGCCAGTTGCGACAGGCCACGCTCCCAACCCGGTTGGCTGAAAAAGTCCGACACCACAAAAAGGGTGGAGCGACGGCGGATCAGGTTTTGTGCATCGTTAAAGAGGCTTTGCAAATGGGTCTCGTGGGTGGGCCTGAGGGCCTGGGCCTGCATCACGGTTTGCAACAGGTGCAGCATGTGCCGCCGCCCCGAGCGAGCGGGAATGTGAAACTCCGCATGGCGGTGTTCGCCGGTGTAGACCATGGCCCCCACCCGATTGCCGCGCCGGGTGAGCATGCGCGAGAGCACGCCCACCACCTCGGCGGCCAACATGCGTTTGCTGATGCCGCCCGAGCCAAAGGCCACCGAGCGCGACAAATCGATCAAAAACCAAGCCGCCATCTCGCGGTCTTCCTGGTGCTCACGCACATAAGGGGTTTGCATCCGGGCCGTCACATTCCAGTCGATGTGGCGCACATCGTCGTGGGTTTGGTACTCGCGCAAATCGGCCAGCATCAGGCCTGCACCGCGAAACAAGGTGCGGTAGTCGCCTTGCAATTGCCCGTCCAAGCGCCGGATCACTGTCCACTCCAGGCGACGCATCAAGGCCTCGGCCTGGCGTGCGGCCGTCACGGGGGCATCTGGGGAGTCTGGTCCTGCCGGGTCTTGGGGCGTGTCCAGCGCATCGCCCTGAGCGCCCTGGTCCAGCGCATACCGCGCAACGGCATCCCCCGAATCGACAGGCGAGCGAGAGCGGCCGCGCCAAGCCTCAAGCCGCTGGCGCAGTCTGAACATGGCTGTCCAAGGGTTTGTCGGGGACCGGTACGGCTTGCAAAATTTGGGCAATGATGGCCTCGGGGCTCAAGCCCTCTGACAGGGCCTCGTAGGACAACACCAAGCGATGGCGCAGCACATCGGGCACCAGGTCCACCACATCTTGTGGCAGCACGTAAGGGCGGCCGCGCAAAAAGGCCAGCGCACGGGCGCCTTCGATCAAGGCAATGGTGGCCCGGGGGCTGGCCCCAAAGGTGAGAAAGCGCGACCAGTCGGCCAAGCCAAAGCGCTCGGGATGGCGGGTGGCCGACACCAGCTTGACGGCAAACTGGATCAGGCTGGGGTCGACATAGCCTTGGCGGCAGGTTTGCTGCAGCTGGGCGAGTTGTTCGGTGCTGGAGACGGCGGCCACCTCAATGGCCTGGCCAATCACGCGTTGCACGATCACAAACTCTTCCTCTTCCAGCGGGTAACCGACCAATACCTTCATCATGAAACGGTCCACCTGGGCCTCGGGCAAGGGATAAGTGCCCTCGGTTTCAATCGGGTTTTGGGTGGCCATGACCAAAAAGGGCCTGGGCACTTTGTGGGTTTCGCCGGCGATGGTGACCTGGCGCTCTTGCATCACTTCGAGCAAAGCGCTTTGCACTTTGGCCGGTGCGCGGTTGATTTCATCGGCCAGCAACAGGTTGGCAAACACCGGGCCCAAGACAGTACTGAACTCGCTGGTTTTTTGGCTGTACATGCGCGTGCCCACCAGGTCTGCGGGCAGTAAATCGGGGGTGAATTGGATGCGTTTGAAACTGCCCCGGATGGCTTTGGCCAAGGTGTTGACGGTGAGGGTTTTGGCCAAGCCCGGCACGCCCTCAATGAGCAAGTGCCCCTGGGCCAGGATGGCCACCAGCATGCGTTCCAAAAAATGGTCCTGACCCACCACCACCCGCTTGACCTCGTACAACACCCGCTCCATCAAAGCGGCGGTTTCGTGGCTGGTATCGGTGCTGGCGCCTCGCATCCATTCGCTGGGATTCATGTCAAGTCTTTCAGTGTGCGTCAAAAAGGTGGAATGCCCACGGCGCTGCCCGCGCTCTCCATGGTGGCGGCAAAGCCAATGCCAATGAAGGTGCGCGCCGGGGTGGGGTTCAAGATGGCGGTGACAATGCCCACCACCTCGCCCGAAAGATTGACCAGTGGGCCGCCCGAATTGCCCGGGTTGGCGGCCGCGTCAAATTGGATCAGGCCTTTCATGGGCATTTGCCCTTCGGGATGAAAAGACCGGTTCAACCCGGAGACCACACCGGCCGAAACCGATGGGCCAATGCCAAACGGAAAGCCCACGGCCAGCACCTCGTCACCGGGCTGCAACTGACCGCTTGAGCCCATGGTGGCAGGTTCCAAGTCGTCGGGGATTTTTTGCGGCTTGATCACCGCCAAATCGTTTTCTGGCATGGTCGAGACCACAAAAGCCGCCGACTCCAAGCCATCAAAAAAAGTCACTTCCAGGCGCTGCGCTGACGCAATGACATGGAAGTTGGTCAAGATGGTGCCATCTTCCACGATCACCACACCCGAACCCACGCCGATTTCTTTTTCACCCGCCTTGGGGTTTTGGGGGTCGGTACCAAACGCGCGCACCCGCACCACAGAGGGCCACACCAGTGCAGCCGCCTTGGCCGTGCGCGAGGGCAATTCCTGGTGGGTCAAGGTGTGCAAGACCGCGGCATCGATGTCTTTTTGGGTCAGCATCTGGCGCGCAGGGCCCAACTGCTCGCTGGCCCACCACATGGCCCCACCGATGGCCAAGCCTGCCAACAGCATGGCCCAGCGCTCATGCCGCGCCAAAAACGCACGCCAGCGCGACGGGCGCGCAGCTGGGGCAGGCTCTTGTGCGCCCAAGGCAGAAGGCTGGCGCGCCGCGGGGGGCTGGCTGGCGTAAACGGTGGCGCGTTTCATGTCTAAACCATAGCACAGCCAAGGGTGATAAAGTGAGATTGCCTCTAACCGACCCCTGAACCCGATGCATTTTGTATGGCCCCAAGCCCTGTGGGCGCTGCTGCTGGCGCCTGTGCTGGTGATGTTTTACCTGTGGCTGTTGCGGCGCAAGCAGCGCAGTGCCCTGGCCTACCCCAGTTTGTCTTTGGTGCGCATCGCCATGGGGCCGCGCCAACTGTGGCGCCGCCATGTGCCCCCGGCCCTGCTGTGGCTGGCCCTGGTCAGCGCCGTGGTGGGCATGGCCCGTCCGGTCGCCAGCGTGGTGTTGCCCGCCGATTACATGACCTTGGTGCTGGCCATCGATGTTTCGCGCAGCATGTTGGCCGAGGATGTGGAGCCCAACCGCATCAAGGCCGCCCAGGCGGCGGTGAAAGACTTCATCCGCGACTTGCCGCCCAACATCCGCGTGGCCGTGGTGTCGTTTGCCGGTGCGGCGCAATTGGTGCAAGGCATCACCGATCAACGCGAGGACTTGATCGCCGCCATCGACCGCTTTCAGCTGCAACGCGGCACCGCCACCGGCAGCGGCTTGCTGATGGCTTTGTCCACCTTGTTGCCCCAAGCTGGCATCGATTTGGAAACGGCCATCTACGGTCAAGGGTTTGGGGGCAATGGCTATTACGGCAGCCCCGCCCCGGCCGCACCGCCCAAGCCCAAAACCAACTTTTCCCCCGTGCCCCCTGGCTCATACACGGCCGGGGCGATCGTGTTGTTGTCTGACGGCCGGCGCACCACCGGGCCCGACCCCATCGAAGCGGCCAAACAAGCCGCCCAGCGGGGTGTGCGGGTCTATACCGTGGCCTTTGGCACGCCCAATGGCTTTATCCCGGGCTATGAAGGCTGGTCTTTTTATGCCAAGGTGGACGAAGAGACCTTGCAAGCCATGGCCAAAATCACCGAAGGCGAGTTTTTCCGCGCGGGCAATTCGGACGATTTGAAGCAAATTTACGAACACCTGTCGACCAAATTCGCCCTGGAGCGGCGCGATACCGAAATCAGCGCCCTGTGGGCCGCCCTGTCTTTGCTGCTCCTCATCGCCGCAGCGGTTTTGTCGCTGGTGTGGTTTCGCCGCCCCTCCTGGGGCCAGGCCTGACAGGGGCACTGGCCGGGCTCAAGTGGGCAAGACTTCCACCCAAGTGCTGACCTCGCCACGCACGCCCAGATCGTCTTGCCACTGCACACGCAAATCACCGCTTTGCGTGGGCAGCACCCAAAATTGCAACAACGGATTGGCCGCCACGCCCGAGCCCATGCGGGCGCGAAACACCGTGTGGCCAGCGTACTCCGCGCTCAAGGTGTGAATGACGTTTTTGGGAATTGAGGTACCGGAAAAGTCGTAGCGAAACCCGGTCTCCATGGGGTGTTGCAGCAACAGTCGCACCGCCATCGACTGGCCGCGCCGAACCGGAGAGGACACTTGGATGCGGGCCAACATGTCAAGACGCGTCCAGGCAAGCCGACTCGGTGACCTCCACCTCGGCCGTGCCTCGCCACCAAAGCCCGTCCGAGGTTTGCACCAGGGCCATCACCTCTTGCGAGCCGTTCAAGCGCACCCGTGTGGCCACCTCGGCCTTGCCCGACCAGGGGCCGAGCTCAAACTCGGCGATCACTGGGCGGGGGTTGCGGTTGGACAGCAACACCATGCGCTGCACATGATGGTCCTCGTTCATGGGGCTGTCCACCCGCACCAACAGCGGCACCGACAAGCCGTTGTCGGCCAATCGCGGCGTGACCACACTGACCCGCCCCTGCTCGGGTGTGCGTCCACCTGTGATGGGCTCATACAGCTGCGCCCAATTCAAGTTGGCGGGCGGGGCTTGGGCACGGGCTGGCGCGGCCCACCAAACCGCACCCGCCAGCAAGCTGCCCATCCCTTGGCGGCGAGACCAACGCATCGGCGGGGCCTCAGACAATGCGCAACCCGTGGTTCTTCAGTGGCAAGTTGCGCACCGGCTTGCCCGTGGCGGCAAAGATGGCGTTGAGGATGGCCGGGGCGACCACGCAAATGGTGGGTTCGCCCACCCCGCCCCAAAAGTCAAAAGTGGGGGCAATGACGGTTTCAATGCGGGGCAACTGGCGCAAACGGGCAATCGGGTAGCGATCGAAATTGGTGTCGACCATGCGACCATTGGCCACGCTGCACTGGCTTTGCAAGGTGTCAAAGCCATAGGCCACTGAGCCCTCCACCTGGGCCGCAATTTGGTCGGGGTTGACCGCATGACCGCAATTGGTGGCCAACACCAAGCGCAAGACCTTGACCTCCTCGCCCTTGACCGATACCTCGGCCACGGCGGCGGTGTAACTGGCATACCCCATGAACTGGGCCATGCCCCGGTGCACCCCGGCGGGCAGGGGCTTGCCCCAACCGGCTTTATCGGCGGCGGCATTCAAAATGGCCAGGTGCTTGGGGTGGTTTTTCATCAAGGCGCGCCGAAACTCCAGCGGGTCGCGCCCAGCCGCAGCGGCCACTTCTTCCATAAAACATTCCAGGTACAAACCATTTTGGTTGGTATTGACACCGCGCCATGGGCCGACGGGCACATGCGAATTGCGCATGGCGTATTCGGTGCGCAGATGGGGCACGCTATAGCCCATTTGCGCGTCATGGGGTTCGGGCCAATAACCTTGCAATTGGCGGCGGTCTTTGCCGTCTTTGATGTTTTGCGGCGACAAATACGCGTTGATGGACTGACCCGAGACCCGCAGCTGCAAGCCCAGCAGGTTGCCCTGCGCATCCAAACCGGCTTCAAGCTTGCACATTCCAATCGGGCGGTAGAAGTCCTGGGCCATGTCTTCTTCGCGGCTCCAAATCAGCTTGACCGGCACACCGGGCATTTGCTTGCCCAGCAATGCCGCTTGGCGCACATAGTCTTGCTGCCCGCCACGTCGGCCAAAGCCACCGCCCAGGGTTTGGTTGTAGACCTCGCATTTTTCCAGCGGCAAACCACTGGCCGAGGACAAGGCGGCCAAGGAAGCCTCGGCATTTTGACTGGCCACCCACACCTCGGCGCGGTAGTCGGTCACCAGCGCCGTGCAGTTCATCGGCTCCATGCAGGCGTGGGCAACAAACGGGGTGCTGTAGACCGCCTCCACCCGCTTGGCCGCACCGGCAATGGCTTGGGTGACATTGCCCACATCCACATCGGCAAACACATTTTGGCTCGAGCTCAGCCCCTCTTTGAGGCGCTCGGCAATCGTGGCGCTGCTCTCTTGACCATGGCCCGCCTCGTTCCACACGATGGGCAAATCCTGCAGCGCGGTTTTGGCACGCCACCAGTTGTCGGCCACCACCGCCACCGCGTTGTCGTCCACTTTGTAAACACCCAAAATGCCTTTGCGCCCCTTGAGCTTGGCCGACTCAAAACTGACCAACTTGCCACCCAATACCGGGCTGGCCTGGATGGCCGCGTACACCATGCCCGGCAAGCGGGTGTCGATGGCGTATTTTTGTTGGCCCATCACCTTGGGCGCCGTGTCCAGGCGTTTCATGGGCTTGCCCGCGATCTTCCACTGGCGCGGATCGCGCAGCACCAGGGTTTTTGGGTCGGGGGGGCTGACTTGCGCCGCAGCGCTGGCGACTTTGCCGTAGGTGGTTTTGCGCCCGGACGCGGCATGGGTGATCACCCCTTTGGCCACATTCAGTTCAGCAGCAGACACGCCCCACTGGTTGGCCGCGGCTTGCAACAACACCGTGCGCGCCGCCGCACCGCCCTGGCGCACGTAGTCGTGCGAACTGCGGATGCCTCGGCTGCCACCCGTGGACATGTCGCGCCACACCCGCTGGCGTGCCAGGTTTTGACCAGGGGTGATCATTTGCACCTTGACCTGCGACCAGTCGCAATCGAGTTCCTCGGCGACCAATTGGGCCAATCCGGTGTGGGTGCCCTGCCCCATCTCGGCCCGGGCCACGCGGATGATGCAGCGCTCATCGGGCTGCACCACCACCCAGGCATTGACCTCGGTAACTTCATCGGGCTTGGTTTGCGCGCCCGCCGGCCAATGGAATCCCAAAGACAGGCCAGCGCCAGCCGCGGCACTGCTGACCACAAAAGCGCGGCGGGACAAACGGGGGGTGGTCATGTGTTGTGTCATGTGGCTTCCTTTCAGGCTTGGGTGGTTGTGGACGCGTTCACCTCACCCGCGTCGCTGACCATGTGAATCACAGAGCCCACGCCCTTGCCGGTTTTGGCCGCCAAGTGGATGGCCGCACGGATGCGCTGATAGGTGCCGCAGCGACAGATATTGGTCATGGCCTCATCGATGTCGGCATCGGTGGGCTTGGGTTTTTTGCGCAGCAAGGCGGCCGCCGCCAAAATTTGGCCGGACTGGCAGTACCCGCACTGGGGCACATCCAAAGCTTTCCAAGCCATTTGCACCGGGTGTGTGCCGTCTTTGGACAGGCCTTCAATCGTCATCACCTGACTGCCCACTGCGGCCGACACGGGATAAGCGCAGGAGCGCATGGGCTCACCATTGACATGCACCGTGCAAGCACCGCATTGGGCAATGCCACAACCAAATTTGGTGCCGGTCATGCCCAGCTGATCGCGCAACACCCACAACAGGGGCATTTCGGGCTCGACATCGACTTGATGGCTTTTGCCATTGATGCTCAGTTTCAACATGCGAAAAGTCCTTGGAGGTAAAAAGAAGAAGCTTATCTGACTGCCAGCGCGGGTTCAATCGGGATGACCCCTTTGGGGGCGGTGGTTTGTACGCCCCAGCGGTATTGCATCCGAAAAAACCGCGCCGGGCTTCATTTTTGCCGTTTGGTGCCGATCATGGAAGGCCATCGATTTGCGCATGGCCTTGGCCTTGGTGGGTCAAGGCGGTCCAGGCGTTGGCCAATACCCAATGCCTCATTTTTGCCACATCCCAGCCCCATTGCCCCGCCAGCGCCATGCCGCCTGGCGGCTTGCCGCCTGCCATTGGGCCTTGGGCGGGCTTGGCTGGGCATGGGTGGCCATCGGTTGGGCCCAAAGCGCAGCCCCCACCACCCCGGGGCGCTACGACCAGTGGGTGCAATACCCGCCCAAACCGGTCAATCCGGCCATGCCCAGCCCCTTAGACAGCAGCGACAAAAAAATCAACTGGGTGCGCTTTCAATTGCAGCCCACCAACCCTGCTCCGGCTCCCGCCACCGATTCGACCAGCGCCAAGCCTGGCGCGCTCACCACCAGCCCTGAGCCATCCACAACCGCCACGGCGGCGGCACCCATTCCCGCTGCGCCCGAGGTGCCGGTGATCAAAGCTTTTGAGTTCAACGGCAATGGGGTTTTCAGCGCCAGCGACTTGAACCAGGTGCTGCAACCTGTGGTGGGCGAGCCGCTGGCGCTCAAGAACTTGGAAAAAATCGTCGCCTTGCTCGACCAGCACTACGCCAGCCGTGGCCGTTTGGGGCGGACCGAAATCCCGCCGCAAGACATGACCGATGGCCTGGTGCGCATCGAGGTGCGCGAGGGCCGCTTTGCACGGGCCGTGATCGAGCCCACGCCACACCGGCGCATCCCGCCCGCTTTGGCGGTGGAATTGGTGGAAACTGCACAACCCAAAGGCGAGGTGGTGAGCCTCGATGCACTGGACCGCGCCACCTTGTTGTTGTCAGAATTGCCCGGCGTGCAAGCCCAAATGAGCCTGCGCCCCGGCGAGAATGAGGGCGAGACCGAGGCGGTGATCCGCTTGGACGACGCGCCCAGCACCGAGGGCAGTTTGGCCGTGGACAACGCGGTGGTCAGTGCCACAGGCAGCACCCGCACCGTAGGCCAAATCAGTCACCACGGCGCTTGGGGCCGGGCCGAAACCCTGAGCCTGATTTGGATGCACACCGAGGGCAGCGATTACCTCAAACTGGGCTATAGCGAACCCGTGGGCAGCGGTGGCATGCGCTTGGGCTTGAACGTCTCGGGCAGCCAATACCAATTGGTCTCACCGCAATATGTGTCGCTCAACCCCAGCGGGCCGTCCAACTCCATCGGACTGGACCTGAGCGTGCCTTGGCTGCGCTCGCGCATGGCCAGCGCCAGCTTGCAATGGGGCTATGAGCACAAAAACTTCCGCAACGACACCACCGCCGGCCTGGTGTCGCAATACAAGATCGACTTGCTCAGCGCCAGCTTGCTCGGCCAGCGCAGCGACAGCTCGATGGGCGGGGGTGAATGGGCAGGCTCGGTGCAAACACTGTTGGGTCAGGTGGACTTGAACGGATCGCCCAACCAAGCGGCGGATGCTTTGAGCGCCCAAACCGCTGGCGCTTACGCCAAGCTGCGGGCCATGGCCTCCAGGGTGCAGCGCCTCAACCCCAGGCAATCGGTGGTGGCCACCTGGCAGGGGCAACTGGCCAGCAAAAACCTGGATGGTTCGGAAAAGTTTTTCATGGGCGGCTCACAAGGCGTGCGCGCCTACCCCACCAACGAAGGCGGCGGCAGCCAAGGCCAGTCGCTCAACCTGGAGTGGCAGCAACTGTTCAACCCCAATGGTCAGCGCCTCACTCTGTCGGCTTTTTACGATGTGGCCACCATCGATGTGAACAAGTTCAACGACTTCACCGGTGGGGCCAGCCTCAACACCTATGCCTTGCAAGGCGGCGGTTTGTGGATGGGCGGCCCCTGGGCCCACGGTTGGGGCGCGCCCCTGCAATGGCGGCTGACCTGGTCGCGCCGCATCGGCACCAACCCCATGGCATCGGCCAACGGCCTGGACCAAGATGGTTCTTACCGCTGGGATCGGTTATGGTTCAACTTCAGCCAGCCATTTTGAGCCCTGTCCCCATGCCCCCCAAAGCCCCAACCGCCCTGCATGCACACTGCGTGCCCAGCCTGCGCTGCCCGCCCGCCTGGGCCTGGGCATTGGCGGGATTGGCCGCGGGTGGCGCCCCCAGCTGGGCGCAAAGCCCTGCCATCTCGGCGACCCAATTGCCCCAGGGGGGCAAGGTGGTGGCGGGCACGGCCAGCATCAATCAAAGCGGCAACAACCTCCAGATCAACCAGTCGAGCAACCGCGCGGTGCTGGACTGGAACAGCTTCAACGTGGGCGCCCAAGCCCAGGTGAATTTTGCCCAGCCCTCGGCCAGTTCGGTCACGCTCAATCGGGTGCTCGACACCCAGGCCAGCCAAATCATGGGCCGCATCACGGCCAATGGCCAGGTGTTTTTGACCAACCCCAACGGCGTGTTGTTCGGGCCCACCGCCCAGGTGGATGTGGGCGGCTTGCTGGTCACCACCCATGGCATTGGCAACGACGATTTCATGGCCGGCAAATCCAGCTTTGAGGGGGCGGGCGCTGCGGGCAGCGTGGTCAACCAAGGCCAGTTGCAAGCCAGTTTGGGCGGCTACATCGCCATGCTGGCCCCCCTGGTGCGCAATGAGGGCGTGATCGTGGCCAAAGAGGGCACAGTGGCCTTGGCCGCTGGCGACAAAATCACCTTGCAATTTGCCGGGCAAAGCCTGACCGCGGTGCAAGTCGACCGCGCGGTGATGGATGCCTTGGTGGACAACCAGCACCTGGTGCGCGCCGAAGGCGGTTATGTGGTGATGACCGCCCGCAGCGCCAACGCCTTGTTGCAAAACGTGGTGAAAAACACCGGCAGTGTGCAAGCGCCCAGCCTGGTCAACCGGCAAGGCCGCATCGTGTTGGAGGGCGGCAGCTTGGGCCGGGTGGAAGTTGCTGGCAGTTTGAGCGCCACCGGCGACAGCGGCCAAAGCGGCGGCTCGGTGGTGGTCATGGGCGATCAGGTGCAACTGAGCAGCGGCGC
>Ga0214917_10001355_pt1 | contig 31501 bp, 29 predicted proteins | sample LL_1208_BB_MetaG_FD_177983 | JGI IMG/M metagenome (GOLD analysis project Ga0214917, IMG submission 177983) | Freshwater microbial communities from Lake Lanier, Atlanta, Georgia, United States - LL_1208_BB | ecosystem: Environmental > Aquatic > Freshwater > Lake | place: USA: Georgia | collected... | reverse complement strand
TCAAATTCGACGTCAAGGGTTGGACCACGGTGGAGGGGCAGATCAAGGTCACGGTGGGAAGCCTCCCTGCCCAGACAATCCCTTATACTGCAACCATCTCCGGTAATTACGAGACGAAGACCCTGAACTTCACCGGCGGGCAGGCGAACTCGACGGTAAAGATCGAGACCACCGCCAAGCGTGCCTTTATCGACAATGTGCAGGTGCTCACCACCGCCTCGGTGGCCACCCCGGTCATCTACAGCCCTCTAACGGCCAGCGGTTCGGTGGGGAGTGCGTTTAGTTACTCGATTCTAGCCTCCAATGCGCCGACTTCCTTCGGTGCGAGCAATCTCCCGGCTGGTTTGACGAACAACTCCTCCACCGGTGTCATTTCCGGGACGCCGACCGCTGCCGGCACCAACAACGTCACCATCACGGCCTCCAACTCCGGCGGCACTGATAATGAAACTTTGGTTCTGACCGTCAATCCCGCCCCGTTACCTCCGGTCATCTCGAGTCCCCTTACGGCGAATGGGGCAATCGGCTCGGCGTTTAACTACCAGATCACGGCATCCGGAAATCCCACCTCGTACGGGGCCGTCGGATTACCCGCCGGCCTGACGAACAATCCAACCACCGGGGCGATTTCCGGTAGTCCCACCGTGGCCGGCACGTTCAATGTCACGATTTCTGCCACCAACGCCGCGGGAAGCGGGTCTGCCACCTTGGCTTTGACGGTTGCCTCTTCCACTCCAGTGCCGGTAATCTCCAGCGCTACCACCACCAACGGAACTGTCGGAGTGGCCTTCAGCTACTCGATCACCGCATCCGGAAGCCCGACATCGTATGGCGCGACCGGCTTGCCGGCGGGTCTGAGCGTGAATTCCTCCACGGGGGTGATTTCCGGAACCCCAAACTCGGCAGGCACTTCCCTCGTCAATCTGACTGCTTCCAACGCCGGTGGTGCTGGAACCGCAACCCTGGTGTTGACGATCAATCCGGGCAGCGGAGGAGGTGTATCGACGAGCGCTATATTAGCCGGTTGGGACACCGCTGGATTAAGTACAAGTAGCACATGGGCTCCGATTACAAATAACGCCACCACGGTAAACACCAACCTGACCATGACCACGCAACTCACGCGCGGTACAAACATCACGGTATCCGGAAGTGGTGTGGCGAATGCGATCGGTGGCAGCGGTGGCTGGGGCACGACGCCCGCAGACACCAATTCTTGGATTTTTGCTTTCCGCGCAAACGCCGGGTACTCAGTTTCGGTCACCAACCTCACCGGATTTACGCGCAAATCGAGCACCGGGCCATCTAATGTGATTGTAGATGTTTCGGTGAATGGTGGGGCCTACACCAACGCTGGGTCTTTTTCCACAACCAGCACTTCTGGAACGGGCAGTTCATTCGCCCTTGTCCTTACCAATATTTCCTCTCTTCAAAATGTTCCTTCTGGCCAGATCATAAAATTTAGGGTCAACCCGTCAGGAACGACCGGGGCCTGGTATCTTCTGAACGGATCCAACGCCCTCGTAGTCAACGGAACTCTGACTGCGCCGGCGACATTACCGTCACTTGCGGCAGAAACTTTGGTCAGCGGTTTGACAAATCCTTATGGATCCGCGGCAACGAACCCTCCTAGCTTCACTTTGACGGCTTCCAACCTGACGGGAGATGTCGCCCTTTCTTCTTCACCGGGATTCGAGATTTCCCAGACGGCCGGGGGAGCCTCTGGTTATGCGGCCAGCCAGACCCTGGTGGCATCCAATACAAAGGTCTCCAATGCGGTCTTCGTGCGCCTGGCAGCCACCAACCCGGTGGGCAGTTACTCGGGCTATGTGCTTTGCAACACCACGAATTCTGCCGGACTGACCGTGGTCATTCCCACGAACACGGTGACCCAGAAAGACATCACCATCACCGGTTTGGTCGCCTTGGACAAAGTTTATGATGCGACCACCTTGGCAGCTTTCTCCGGAACACCTGCCTATGCGGGACTGGCCAACGGGGACTCCTTCACGGTCTCTGGCAACCCCTCGGCGGCCTTCAGTTCTGCCGCGGTGGGCTCTGGCAAAACCGTCACGGTTACCGGGTACAATGCCCCCAGCGGAAACTATAACTTGCTGCCGACCTCCCTGACGGCCTCCATCACGGCCAAACCAGTGGCCATTACGGGCGTTTCGGGAGTGGACAAAACCTATGACGGCACCGTGACGGCGGGGCTGGCAGGAACGGCCCAGGTTTCCGACATCCTGCTTGCTGATGTTGGCAATGTGACGGTTGCAGGAACTCCCACGGCATCGTTTGCCTCGGCCAATGTGGGCACGGATATTGGCATCACGGTTTCCGGCTATTCACTGAGCGGCTCGACCGCCGCCAACTACTGGCCGGTTCAGCCCAGTGGGCTGACTGCTAACATTAATCCTAAATCCGCGTCTGTCCGGGCGAACGATCAAACTAAATCCTTCGGTGTGTCTCTCAATCTCGGGCCAGGACAAACTCATTTTACGGCCACCGGGCTGGTTTCCGGGGAGAGGATTGGCACGGTAACCCTTACGGCCAACGGAGGTATGGCGAGTAACGCGCCCGCTGGAACCTATCTGATCACCCCTTCCGATCCTGTGGCGCCCCGCACCATTCCGGCGAACCCTTTTCTGGCTCTCAACTATGCCTTCACTTTTGTGGACGGGACCCTGACGGTGGTGGATGCCATCACAATCTCCGACTGGGCTGCGAACAATGGGCTGACGGGAACTGATGCCGCGCCTGAAGCTGATCCGGACGGGGACGGGATGAGCAACTTGATGGAGTTTTATCTTGGCCTGAGCCCAACCAACAGTTCAGGAGCAGGGGGTGGTTTTGTGATGACGAACGGTCCAAGTAATACCGTTTCGATGACTTATCTTCGCGCCAAGGGAGTGACGGGAGTTACGCCGGCGGTACAGGCCAGTGCAGATCTTTCCTCTTCTAATTGGGGTACGAATGGGGTGGTGGAGACGGTCAAGGATGCGGCTGATCCGCGTTACGAGGAGGTGACGGCGACGGTGACGAATCCCCCGGGCGCCACGAAGATGTTCATGCGGCTGAGGGTGAGTCAGCCGTAGGCGACGGGCGCAGCCCGTCGCAGAAGATGGGAGATAGGATATGAAAGATAGGGAATCTCCGTGAACGTGAGGGTTAATGTGACCAAAAGCTCGGACATTCGGTAGGGGCGGTGCGCCGAGCCGTCTGGGCTAAAGCCTGAAAAATTGAAGTTTAGGCGGGGTGGCCTTCCGGGATCTGCATGTCGGGGCTTAAATGACTTATGATTCGACGAAGCGGCGTAGGGACACGCCGCCCTACCGAAGCTTGAACCTTTAATCCCGCTGTTCGGCGGGGATGGGGAGAATGACGGGGTCGGGTGTGGGATCGGGTTCCGCGCGAAGGCGGGCCTCGATGCGCTTGCGGGAGATGAGGACGACGTCCTTGATCAGGCCAAGTTTTTCCATGAGCCAGATAGCCCAAGCGGAGGGGTCGGGCTGTTTCCAGTTCATCCCGTGGCGGGCCGAGCGGGGGAAGGCGTGGTGGTTATTGTGCCAGCCTTCGCCCATGGCCAGGATGCCGAAGAGGAAGTTGTTACGGCTCTCGTCGGTGGTTTCGAACTGGCGACTGCCAAAAGTGTGGCAAATCGAGTTCACGGCCCAGGTGACGTGCTGGTTAAAGAAGAGACGAACAAAGCCGCCCCAGATCAGGCCGGTGAGGGCACCGAACCAGGCCGACTGACCCATTAGGTAGGCCGCTCCGGCGCCGATGAGGGAGGGGATGGCGAGACCGACAAAGACCCAAAGCCAGAAGGTGTTGTGGACAAAAACGATGATGGGGTCCTTCAGCATGGCGCCGGCGTATTTTTGGATGTCGGGCTTAAAGTCGTTCAAAATCCAGCCAACGTGCGCGTGCCAGAGGCTCTTGAGCGGGGAGTGGGGATCATCTTCCTCGTCTGAGTTGGCGTGGTGCTGGGTGTGGGTGGCAGCCCAGTGGAGCGCGGGGCCTTGCATGGCCATGGATCCGGAGATGAGGAAAAAGGTTTTGACCCAAGGGTGCGCCTGGAAGGCCTTGTGAGTCAGCATTCGGTGGAAACCGAGAGTAATGCCGAAGGCACAGACCGTGTACATGGTAAGGAAAAGAGTCAGGTCCACCCAGTTCACCCAGCGATTCCAAAGGAGAGCGATGGCGCTGACGACCCCGATGATGGGGAGCCAGACCAAGGCCAGCAGGATAATTTTGGTTAAAGGGGTGGTCGCGTGGGCGTGGGTGATGGATGTGCTCAAGCAGTAAGTTTCGCTTATATCCCTATTGGGGGCAAGCGAAGTCCGGAGATTTTTTGGAATTGTTACAAATCAGTAACGGGTAGCGAGTAGCGGGCCGCATGTAGGAAGATCGGAGATGGGGAAGATTAAATTTCCGATTACCGGCGGCGGGGGGGGTGGCGCATGACCGTGAAGAAAAAGAGCATCTCCAGACCGTAAATCAGAACCAGAACTCCAAGGAAAATATCGAACCGGGCAAGGGGAAGATCGGTCAGGGTTCGGAGAAGCCCGTAGGCCAGAATCGGCACACCCAGCATTTTGGTGGAAAGAATGAGACGGGGTTTAAGTTCCCGATATTTCGGATGAAGGAAAGTCAGCGAAAGGGTCAGGGCCACGGAGCCAATGACGATGAGGAGAAGCAGAACCAGCGAGATCTCCTCGGCGGCCTGCATCTTAAGGATTCGGATTGATCAGGCGGAGCAGTTCCTGGCGGCGTCGACTGAGCTCCTTTTCGGACAGGGATGCCAACCGATGCAGGCTGAAATCCTCCACGGTAAAGGAAGCGAGAACGGTGCCCTCGATGACCCCCTTGGCGAGCGTCGACAGATCCACGCCTTTTTGTCCGGCCAGGTAGCCGGCCAAGCCCCCGGCAAAGGTATCGCCGGCACCGGTGGGATCGAGAACCTGCTCCAGCGGGATGGCCGGGGCGGCGAAAGCACCTTCGGGGCCGGCGAGGAAGCAGCCGTGTTCCCCCTTTTTGATGGCGACGTATTTGGGGCCGCGCTCGCGAAGCCAACGGGACGCCTTGAGGAGGTTGGGCTCGTCGGCGAGCTGCCTGGCCTCGGAGTCGTTGAGGATGAGAAGGTCGATCCGGCCAAGAAGTTCGAGCAGACGGGGGCGGGCGGTGTTGATCCAGAGATCCATGGTGTCGGCGATGACGAAGCCGGGCTTTTCCATCTGGTCGAGGACGCTGTGTTGGAGGTCGGGCGTGAGGTTGCCAAGCATGGCAAAAGGGAGTTTTTTGAGGCCGGTGGGCAGGACGGGTTTGAAATCGGCGAGGACGTTGAGTTCCGTGGAGATGGTCCGCCGGTTATTCATGTTTTCCTCGTAGACGCCGTGCCAACGGAAGGTTTTGCCCGAGGTAACCTGAAGGCCGGTGAGGTCGATGCCACGTTTTTCCCACACCGCGCGGTGATGGGCGGGAAAATCCTGGCCGACCACGCTGACCAGACTGACCGGGGCGTGGAAACTGGCGGCCAAACCGGCGAAGGAGGCGGAGCCACCCAGCAGGTCGGAACGCTCCCCGTGAGGGGTTTCCACCCGGTCAATGCCGACAGTGCCGACAACAAGAACGCTCATGGGTGGACAGCATCCTTGAGCGGAGCCCCCGAGCCAAGCCGGGAAAGAATTTCCCGGGCGGCCGCGGCCGGATCCTTGGCCTGCAAAAGGTGGGAAACCACACAAACGCGCCGGGCGCCGTGGCGGACAGCCTCGGCCACGCGGTCGGGATTCAGCCCGCCGATGCAGAAAAAGGGGACGGTGACCTTACCGACGATCTCCCGGATTTTTTCCGGGCCGATGGGGCGGTAGTCGGGTTTGGTGCCGGTGGCATAGAGGGGGCCGAAGCCGAGATAGTCGGCCCCCACGGCTTGTCCGGCCTCCGCCTGGCAGGGCGAGTGGGTGGAGAGCCCGAGGAGAATGGAGGAGCCGAGCATTTTGCGGGCCTCGGGAATGCCCAAGTCATCCTGGCCAAGATGGCAGCCAGCAGCCCCGGAAGGCGCGACCAGATCCGGGTAGTCGTTAAGAATCAGCGGGACACCCAGTTGGGCCAGAATTGGGGCAAGGAGGCGGGCGTGGGTAAGGATTTCCTCTTTGGGAAGATTTTTGGCGCGGATTTGAAAGATACCCGCTCCTCCGGCCGCAAGTTGGCGCGCGAGATCGGGCCAGCGGGCGGGCGGGGCGTAGGCGGCATCAAGGATGGCGTAGAGCCGTGCTTTTTGTAAGGCGGAGCGGGCGGCGCCGGGATCGAGGACCGGCGGCATGGGTTAGCGCTGGTTGGCTTCCACCTTTTTCTCGAAAAAGCGCTCGAGAAAGTGAGTGGAGTATTTGCCTCGGCGGAAATCCTGGTCGCGAACAATGCGCTGCCCCAGCGGGATGGTGGTTTTGACGCCGCGGATGATGGTTTCGTCAAGAGCCCGCTGCAACCGGGCAATGGCAGTGGCACGGTCGGGACCAACCGCGATCAGTTTGCCGATCATGGAGTCGTAAAACGGCGGGATGGAGTAGCCGCCGTACATGTGGGAATCCATCCGGATGCCGATGCCGCCGGGGGGGTAGTAGAGGCTGATGGTTCCGGGGCAGGGGCGGAAGTCGTTGGCGGGATCCTCGGCATTGATGCGGAACTCGATGGCGTGCCGCTGGGGCCGGAGGTTTTCAAATTCGGAGGGGATGCGCTCTCCGGCGGCGATCTTGATCTGCTCTTTCACCAGGTCGATTCCGTAGACCTCCTCGGTCACGGGGTGCTCCACCTGGATACGGGTGTTCATCTCGAGGAAGTAGTAGTTGCCGTGGGCGTCGACGAGGAACTCCATGGTGCCGGCGTTTTCGTAGTGAACCGCCTCGGCCAGTTTGATGGCAGCGCGACCCATCCGCTTGCGGAGGTCGCCGTCGATGAGCGGGGAGGGGGCCTCCTCGAGAAGTTTCTGGTGGCGGCGCTGGATGGAGCAGTCGCGTTCGCCGAGGTGGACGATTTTCCCGCGTTTGTCTCCGAGGATCTGGAACTCGATGTGGTGGGGCTCCTCGATGAATTTTTCCAGATAGACCTCCGGGTTGCCGAAGGCTTTCTCGGCCTCCATCCGGGCCGCGAGGAAGCCTTTCACCAGGCTGACGTCGTTATGGGCGGGGCGCATTCCTTTGCCGCCGCCGCCGGCGACGGCCTTGATCATCACGGGGTAACCGATTTTTTTCGCGGCCTTAATGGCCTCCTGTTCCGTCTGAACGGGGCCGTCGCTGCCCGGTGGGATGGGAACCCCGGCTTTGCGGGCGTTCTCGCGGGCGAGGGCCTTGTCGCCCATCCGGCGGATGGATTCCGGAGAGGGTCCGATAAAGCGGATGTTGCAGGATTGGCAGACCTCGGCGAAGTGGGCGCTTTCGGAAAGAAATCCATAACCGGGGTGGATGGCGTCGACATCCCCCACCTCGGCGGCGGAGATGATACGGTCGATCTTGAGGTAGCTCTGGGGGCTGGGGCCGGGCCCGATGCAGATGGCCTCGTCGGCGGCCTGGACGTGGAGCGAATCGTGGTCGGCCTCCGAGTAGACGGCCAGGGTGCGGATGCCCAGGTCCTTGCAGGCGCGGATCACCCGGAGGGCGATTTCGCCGCGATTCGCAATCAGGACTTTGTCGAACATGGCGGGTGAGACCGGGAGGGGAGGCCTCCCGAAGGGCTCAGATGGGTTTGATGCGGAAGAGCGGCTTACCGAACTCCACCGGTTTGCCGTTCTCGGCGAGGATTTCGACGATGGTGCCCGACATCTCCGCCTTGATCTCGTTCATGACTTTCATGGCCTCAATGATGCAGACGACCGTCTCGGCGTTAACCACTGTGCCGATCTCGACGTAGGCCGGGGCGTCGGGGGCCGGGGAGGCGTAGAAGGTGCCTACCATCGGGGAGTTGATCGAAGGAAGGGCGGAAGCGGCTGGGGCTGACGGGGCGGCCGCCGGGACGGCTTGGGGCACATTCAAGGGAACCCCGGGGGCAATGGGGAGGACTGCAGGGGCTGGAATCAGTCCGGGGCTGCTGGCGATGATCTGAGGTTCGCCGTCCGCTCCACGGCGGATGCGGATCTTGGTGCCGTCCTTCTCATATTCGAACTCGGAGAGCCCGTTTTTCCGCATCAGGTCGATGATTCCTTTGATTTCTTTGATATCCATATGAGGCGGTCAGAATAGATAATTATCCTTCCACGAATCAAAAACAAAATACTTTAATGATAAAGTTTATTAAATATTATAGCTATATTACCACATTCCTAGGTATCTCCGAGGTATCTCCGAGGTGCGGAGGATGATAAGAGGGTGGAAGGATGGGGGTAGGAGAACCAGATTGGGGATTGGGGTAGGAAGGGGGGCTAGGTGGCAAGGCCGGCGATGCGAAGGCAGGCGACTTCGATGGCGAGGGTTTGGTCCACATTGCGGGCAAGGGCTTGGCGAAGCTTTTCAAGGGATTCCACTTCCCGGACGATTTCGGGTCGCAGGTCACCCCCCGCCCTTTTCCAGGCTGAACGGACCAGATGAGAGATCACATCCTCCCGGACCCGAACCAGCTGGCCAGCGGAGGCGGCAGATTGGACGGTTTCTTCCTCCTCATTCCCTTCAGCCTCCTCTTGCTCTGCTTTTGCCTCCAGTTTTTGACGGGCGGAAAGGAGAAAGGATTGGAGAAGGGTGGCTCGCCGATAGGCGGTGAGCGGGTCTGTTGGGGCGGATTGTTCCCAGCCCTGAACCAACTCATCAATTCCCGGAATCGGTTCGGGATTCAGACTGGGGATGATGGGGAAGGTAAGACAGCGGGATCGCACCGTTGGCAACAGGCCTTCAGGCCGGTCTGAGGTCAGTAGAAGGAGACTGTGGTCGGGAGGTTCTTCGAGGGTTTTGAGAAAGGCGTTGGCGGCTTCCGCCGGCGGGATGCACATCCGCTCGGCTTCCAAAATCAGGGCCACTTTGAGAGGGGCGCGGTGAGGTTTGCGGGACAGGGAATGTTCCAGTTGCCGGATCTGGGCAATCGAGACGCGGCGGGATTTGGATTCGGGGCGGAGAAGGAAAAAGTCCGGATGGCCCTCGAGGTCGGCATCCAGAAGGTTGGCGGCAAGGCCCCGTCCGAGCGATTCGAGCTCGGCCGGCGGAGCCCCGGTCAGCAGATGGGCGTGGGCGAGGCGGCCCTCTTTGGCCGCCCCGGCAAAAATCTCCTCAACGCGGGAGGGTGGGAAAGGCATGACGAAGTTCCTCCTGGATGCGGGCAAAGGTCTGTTCGCGGGAGCCGGAGGCCTCGATCAGTTTCACCCGCTGGGGCTGGTGTTTGGCAAGGGATCGGTAGCCCTCGGCCACCGCCTCGTAAAATTTCAGATCCAGATCCTCGAGCCGGTCCTTCTGGCCGGCAGGGCGAGGACGCCGCAGGGCCCGGCTGCGGGCTTCGGCCGGGTCCAGATCGAGAACCAACGTCAGATCCGGCTCGCGTTTCGCGATGGCAAACCGGTTGATGAAGGCGACTTCCTCCATCGGAAGCCCGCGCGCGTAGCCTTGGTAGACGGTGGTGGAGTCATGAAAGCGATCAGCGATGATCCATTCGCCCTTGGCCAAAGCGGGGTGAATCAGGTGACGGACAAGTTCGGCGCGGCTGGCGGCAAAAAGAAGCAGTTCCGTCTCCGGCTTCATGTGGTCGCCATCGTCATCATGTTTGAGGAGGTGGCGGATCTTTTCCCCCACCGGAGTGCCGCCCGGTTCCCGGACTTCATGCACCTTGAGACCGGCTGAGCGGAGCCAGGCGAGGGTGAGGCCGATCTGGGTGCTTTTGCCGCAACCCTCGCAGCCTTCGAAAGTGAGAAAACGGCCCGGCGCCGTCATGCCGGCACGTCGAGGGCGGCGGTGGCGATCGCGGCGATGCCCTCGCCGCGTCCGACAAACCCGATCTTTTCGTTGGTGGTGGCCTTGAGATTGACCTGGTCTTCCTTCACCCCGAGGGCGGCGGCGATCTTTTTGCGCATCGCGGGAAAGTGGGGCACGAGTTTCGGGGCCTCCGCCATGAGGGAGGCATCCACGTTCAGGATGGTGGCGCGGCGCTCCTTGGCGAGGCGGGCGGCCTCGGCGAGGAAGATGGTGCTGGCTGCGCCCTTCCATTTTGGATCGGTGTTCGGAAAGTGGGTGCCGATGTCGCCCGCGGCCAGAGCGCCAAGGACGGCGTCGGTCAGGGCGTGTAGGAGGACGTCGGCGTCGCTGTGGCCGTCGAGGCCCCGGTCATGGGGAATGGTGACGCCGCCCAGAATGAGGGGGCGGCCGGCAACCAGCGGATGCACATCGTAACCCATGCCCACGCGCAACATGGGAAAAGCATGTCGCCGGTGGCGGGCCGAGCCAACGGTTTTCATGGCACTTCTTGGCAGAGCGGGGGTCGACAGTGGGAAAAACCTTTCTTATCCTTCTCCCATGCACGTCCACATCACCCCCCGACATCTCCCGTTGACTGACGGGATCGATACCTACGTCAAAAACAAACTGTCCCATCTCGACCACTTTGAGGGGCGGATCCTGGGAGCCCATGTGGTGCTCTGGCACGACCACAGCGCCCCGCCCAAAAAGCAGTTTCGGGTGAAGGTGCACCTCGCGTTACCCGGGCCGGATCTATTCGCCGAGTCAGGGGAGGACGATCTCTACGCCGCCATCGACCGGGTGGAGGAAAAACTCAACGGGGAGCTGCGGAAGCGGAAAACCAAGATGGTGGACCGCCGCCGCCATGTGGAGGCGAGACGAAAGGAAAGAATCCGGAGGTTTGGGAGATAAGGATCCGCTTCGGGGGTGGTTGATGGTCGGTGCTGCGCCCGCCGTAAAAAGTAGCCGGTCGAGCTTGGGTTGCGCGGTTAACAAGTTTGTAAATAAGTTGTTGATAAATCCTCAGACAAGTGATTTGATTTGCGCCCCTTTGGCTGGTTGAGGGCGAGTAACCCTTGGTTGGTTTAATGGGACTAAACAAACACCAAGGAGATACAAAGTGAATAAGAAGACCCTAGCAATTCTTGGCGCGTTTGCGGCCGTGGCCAGTCTGTCCTTCGCGGACAGTGCTCCGGAGGCATCCGCCAAGGACACCAAAAAAATGGTGCAAAACAACTTCGTCGAGACCGCCCAAAAAGGCATCAAGCTCAGCGGATACGTCGACGCCGGTTATGCGTACAACTTCACCGGCTCGGGAAATCAGTCGGTTGTGGATTCCCGTTTCGGTTCGGACACCGCCCAACGCGGGGATTTCCAGCTCTACGCGCTGAAAATCGCCCTCGAAAAAGCGATGACCTCGGAAAATAAGGCCCAAGCCGGGTTCCGTGCGGATGTGATGATTGGTGAAGACGCCAACTACTTCATCGATCGTTCCTACCCAAACAACAACCTCAACGGGGGAACAGGCTCGGTCTCGGGAAATGGCGGTCCGACCAATGACGACAGTAACTCCAACAGTCTCTTTTTGGAGCAGGCTTATGTCTCGATCCGTGCCCCGGTGGGGAATGGGTGGGACTTCAAGGTTGGTAAGTTTGCCTCCATCCTCGGCTACGAAGTGATGGAGCGTCCTGCCAACATGAACACGACCTTCGGGTTGCTCTTCCAGCAGATGCCCCTCTACTACACCGGTGTTCTCTCGTCTTACCGCTTTGACGACTACTTGGATGCGAAGTTGGGTGTGGTGAACGGCTCGAACAGCGATAACAACACGACCTTGAACCCCAACGTGGGAGACGGCTGTGCTGTTCTCGCGGCGTTGAACGTCACTGCGCCTGGCGGAAATGCGAACTGGAGTAACAACTTCCAGTATAGCACCGGCGTGGATAACAACACGGCAACCGGACCTTTTGATTCGGTTACTCCGCAAAACACCGGTGGCACTACCGTTAACGCTGATGGTACAACCGGTCAAGTAACCCAATCAGGAAACCTGATTGTTTATAATTCATGGGGAAATTGGGCTCCTAAGTTTGCGGACGATAAGCTCCTACTCGCTTTCCAAGGGGTGATTGGAAATAGTACCGGCTCTTTCAATGTCCAAACTGGGACTGCATTTGGTAACGGGCCCTATGGAATGAACAGTACTTGGTATGGCGCTGGGCTTTATGCCAAGTATCAGTTTAACGACTGGTTCAGCTTGGCAGGTCGTGGTGAGTACCTCGGCTCGAACAACTCCGGCAAGTTTGGGGCGCAAGGCGGGAATACCACCACGGGGAACGGGACATATCACAATACGGGAGCCAATTGGTGGGAGTACACCATCACGGCTGGTTTCAATGTGATTGATAACCTCCTCATTCGTGCGGAGTACCGCCTGGATTGGGGTAGCAATATCAGCGCCAACTCGGAGAGCTACGTTTCTCCCGGTGGCGGTGCGGGTGGTGGACCTTGCCACTACGCTGGCGCGGAAGTGGTCTACAGCTTCTAAAGAAATTTAGAGCAAGACGCTTTAAGAAAGCCCCGGAGCCTTTGATGGTTCCGGGGCTTTTGTTTTCAGGGAAATCGGCTGAGTGTCATTGACGAGCGTCCCTCGTCGCAAGTTTGCGCCTTCGGGCCCTGAAGTATTCAGGCCCACCGGACTGCGGTATTGCTCGGGTTCCAGAGGTTGATCCGCTAGCAAAAAGAAATGGCGGATTTGGGTTATTGGGCGGTGGTAAAGGCGTTTCGTGGGATCTTCGCCCCCGTTTGCCGAATTGAGGTCAGTGGCACACGAGAGGTGCCCGCCGGACCTTGGATTCTGGCCTGCAACCACCTCAGCCATTTTGATCCGCCCCTGATTGCCGGAGCGTTCCGCCGACCGCTGGATTTTCTGGCGATGCGGGAGCTGTTCCAACCTGCTTGGTTTGGGTTTCTCCTGCGCAGCATTGGGGTCATTCCGGTGGGGCGTCGACAGGCGGACACCACTGCACTTAAGGCGGCGCTACGTCGCCTCGAAAAAGGCCGGATTCTCTGTGTCTTCCCCGAGGGAGGTTTGCGGGCGGGGGAGACCTCGGTGCTCGGAGGAGCGGAACTGACTGAGGGGGTGGCGTTGCTGGCGGCACGCGCGCAAGTGGCGGTCCGGCCAGCGGTGATCGTGGGAAGCGACCAGCTGTATGTCCGGCAAAACTGGATCCGTCGCCCCCGCGTGGTGGTGGCGGTCGGCGAACCGATCTCTCCGCCCGACGCAAAAGAGAGCCGCGCCGGCTGGGTCAAGCGACTGGGGGAGGAGATGCGCCAGGTTTATGCGGAGGCACGGCGAAGACACCGGCTGGCTTCCCACGAACTGCCCCATACACCGCAGGAGCGCTGGAAGGCGGGCCGATGATCGGGTGGTTCCACCGCTGGCAGTCGGAACTGGTGGATGCCGCCGCTTTTGCCGGGATCGGGCTCTGGCAGCTGCTGGGGCGCGCCGGACGGCACGGCCCCCAGGAGTGGGAGGAGTATGCAACCCACTGGCTGAAAAAAGGACCGGCGGACTTTTATCGCGTTCCGGAGAGCCTGCCCGGGGTGCTCGCGCCCGGGCGGCAAAAGTTTCCCAGCCCCGTCTCGTGTGATCGGGAAGAGAACAACCTTGTCCATCTCCGCGTTTGGCCGGGGAGGGAGGGGTTGAAATCTCCGGCGATGATCCTGCTTCATTCCCTCTTCTCGGCGAGCGACGTGGGATATGTCCATTGGGCTTCGGTGCTCAACCGGCTCGGCTGGACGGCGATTTTTTACGATTTGCCCTATCACTACCGGCGCCGGCCCAAGGGGACCTGGAGCGGGGAGTTGGTGTTCGGAGGAAACCTGATCCGCAGCGCGGAGACGATCCGGCAGGCCGTGGCGGACACGAGGATGGTGGCGCGGATGGCCCGCGCCGCCGGGGCGTCCCGCGTTGGTCTTTGGGGAATGAGTTTGGGCGGCTGGGTGGCCTCGTTGACGATTTGCCATGAGCCTGATCTCGCCTGTGCGTGGCTCGTGCAGCCGATTCCCGATGTGGCCACCGCAATCTGGGATTCGCCCGGGGGATGGGTCATCCGACGGCAAATGGAGGCCCGGGGGCTAAGCCGGGCACAGGCCTCGAGGATGCTGCCAATGGTCTGTCCGTCCTCGGGAAAACCCAAACTGGCGCCGGAAAAAATCCTTTTGGTGGGCGGCACCCATGACCGGATCGCCCGGCCCGGGCAAATGCGTGCGTTGGCCAAGGATTGGGGGGGTGCCCATTACCGGGAGGTGGGACAAGGCCATATCGGATATCAGGCCATGCCGATGACTTGGAGATGGGGGAGGGAGTTGATGCCGGATCTCTTTGATCTAGAAGGATAAAGACAAATTCATCTTCGAATTGAAAAGCCCTCCATTTCGGGCATAGTAACGAGGTTTGAGGCACCGCCCTCCGGAATTCCGGTCGGCATAACCCAAGGAGCCCACACGGTGGCAACGGCAGGAGCAAAGAAGACGCGGTCAAAGGAGAAACCGGGCAAATCCCCGGCGGTTCTGCCTACCCTAAAACCCGCCGAGCGCGTCGAACTGCTCCGCAAGATGGTTCTCATCCGGCGTTTCGAACAGAAAGCGGCGCAGGCCTTCATGCAGGCCAAAATCAAAGGCTTCTGCCATCTCTATATCGGACAAGAGGCGGTCGCGGTCGGGTCCATTTCCACGCTTCACGAGGGCGATGCGGTCATCACCGCCTACCGGGACCATGGCCACGCGCTCGCCCGGGGCATGAGCGCCCGGGAGTGCATGGCGGAACTTTTCGGAAAAATCACCGGCTGTTCCCGCGGTAAGGGCGGCTCGATGCATTTTTTCAGCAAGGAGAAGCATTTCCACGGCGGCCACGGCATCGTCGGCGGGCAGACCCCGCTCGCGGCCGGCATCGCCTTCGCCCAGAAGTACAACCGCACCGGCGAGGTGACGGTCTGCTATCTCGGCGACGGTGCGGTCAACCAGGGCGCGTTCCACGAAGCGCTCAACCTCGCCGCCCTCTGGAAGCTTCCGGTGATTTATGTGATCGAAAACAACGAGTACGCCATGGGCACCCACCAGCACCGCAGCTCGGCGGGTTATCCGCTCATCAAGCGGGCGGATGGCTACGACATGGCCGGGATCACTGCCGACGGCTCCGACCTCGACGATGTTCGTTCCAAGATGTGGGATGCGGTCCAGTTGGCCCGCACGGAAAGCCTGCCCTCGCTGGTTGAGATCAAGACCTACCGTTACCGCGGCCACTCCATGTCCGACCCGGGCCACTACCGGACCAAGGACGAGATCGAGAGCCGCAAAAAGGAGGCCGACCCGCTGGCCTTGTTCCGCGACCGCCTCTACAAGGAGAAGGCCCTCACCGAGAAACAGTACGAGGAATTGGAGCGCCAGTGCGTGGCCGAGGCGGAGGATTCCGTGGCCTTCGCTGATTCCTCGCCGGAACCCGAGGTGGCCACCGTGTTCGAGGATATTTTCGCCCCGGAAGACCAGATGCCGGAGTTCCGGCCCCCGTTCGGGAGCTAGCCATGGCCGTGATCACAATGCGGGAGGCGCTTAACCAGGCGTTGAGCGAGGAAATGGAGCGGGACGAGCGCGTTTTCCTCATGGGAGAGGAGGTCGCGGAATACCAAGGCGCCTACAAGGTCAGCTCCGGCCTGCTGCAGAAATTCGGGTCGAAGCGTGTGATCGACACCCCGATCAGCGAATCCGGCTTCGCCGGGTTGGGCGTGGGAGCGGCCATGATGGGCCTGCGTCCGGTGGTGGAATTCATGACCTGGAGCTTTTCGATGGTTGCTTACGATCAGATCGTCAACAACGCCGGTGCGATCCGCTACATGAGCGGTGGCCAGTATTCCATCCCGATCGTTTTTCGCGGTTCCTCCGGCGCCGGCCTGCAGGTGGGGGCGACGCACTCCCACACTCCCGAGAACTGGTACGCCAACGTGCCGGCCCTCACGGTGATCACCCCGGCGTTTCCGGACGATGCCAAGGGACTCCTGAAAAGCGCCATCCGCTCCAACAACCCGGTCTGCTTCATCGAAAACGAGAAGCTCTACGGCTTCAAGGACGAGGTGCCCGAGGGCGATCTCGTCATCCCGATCGGCCAAGCCCGGATCCGCCGTGGGGGCACCGATGTCACCCTCATCGCCAATAGCGCCTCCACCCACGTGGCCCTCGGCGCGGCCGGCAAGCTGGAGGCCGACGGTATCTCCGCCGAGGTGATCGATCTCCGCACGATCAAGCCCCTCGATATTCCCGCCATTCTGGCCTCCGTGGCCAAGACCAACCGGGTCGTGATCGTCGAGGAGAACAAGCCGTTTGCCGGCTGGGGCGCCCAGGTGGCCTACGAGATCCAGCACCGCTCCTTCGACGATCTCGATGCCCCGATCGAGCGGGTCACCGGGCTCGATGTTCCGCAACCTTACGCCAAGGTCCTCGAGCAGGCGGTCATGCCCAGCGAGGAGCGGGTGATCGAGGCGGCGCGGAAGACCCTGGTTTGATTTTCCGGGCGTCCTGGAACCGGACGCGAGAATTGCCTAGGCAGAGTGCGTATTCCGCCCCATAGCTTCCCACCATGCTGAGGCGGTTGCGGATCAAAAACCTCGCCGTGGTGGAGGAGGTTGAATGGGAATTGGGGAAGGGTTTCAACGCCCTGACCGGTGAAACGGGCGCCGGAAAATCCATCCTGATCGATGCGTTTCTCCTCCTCCTGGGGGAACGGGCCGACAAAAGCCTGGTCCGAACCGGAGCTGAAAGTTGTCTGGTGGAGGGGGAGCTGGGCGAGGCGGGGGACTTTCGGAAATGGCTGGAGGAGAAAGGGGTGGAACCGGATCCCGACGGGGCCCTGGTCATCAAGCGCCAGATCAGTGCCACGGGAACCGGGCGACAGTTCCTGAATGGATCGGCGGTCACCCTCGGGGTTTTGAAGGAGTTGGGGGACCGGTTGGTGGACCTGCACGGCCCCCACGACCATCAGACCCTCCTTTCGCCGAACGCCCAGCGGGCGGCTCTGGACAGTTTTGGGGGCTTGGAACAAGAGCTCGAGTCGGTCAGGTCGGCGTGGCGGCGAAAAAAGGAACTTGAGGAAAATTTGGCCCGGTTCCGCCAGCGCATCGCCGGGGCGGACGGCGCCACCCGGGAGCTGATCGACCACCAGGTGCGTGAGCTGGAACAGGCCCAACTCCGGCCCGGGGAAGACGAGGAGCTGGAGCGGAACCATGCGGCGGCGGGGCACGGAAAAAGAATCGTGGAGCTGGCCGCGGAGGTGAACGGCCTCCTTGAGTCGGGGGAAGAGACCGCCCTCGGGTTTCTGGGAAAGGTCCAGAAAGCCCTGACGGAATGGGAGCGCCTGGACGGGGCGGCGGCGGAGATGCGGACGCGGAACGAGGAAGTGGTGGCGACGCTCCGCGAGCTGGCCCGGGAGGCGGAGCGGCGGGCAGAGCAGGTCGGACTGGATGCCGAACGGCTGGCGGAACTGGAAAGGCGTCTGGATGTGGTTCTTGCCTTGCGGAAAAAATACGGGGGAAGCGTGGAAGCGGCCTTGGCCAGGCTGGAGGAGCTTAAGCAAAGGCAGAAGGAGCTGGCGGACGCGGCCGGGACGGAGGCAAAGCTCGGCGAGGAGCTGGATGCGGCCACCCGGCAACACCGGCAGGCCTGTGCCAAACTGACGGAGGGCCGGAAAAAGACCGCCCCCCGTTTTGCCAAGGAGGTGACCGACCAACTCCGGGGACTGGGCTTTGCGCAAAGCCGACTGGAGGCCCAAATGCAACCGCAGGAGGCTGGCGGGGACGGAGCCGAGAGCGTGGAGCTGCTTTTTGCCCCGAATCCCGGGGAGAGCCTGAGACCCCTGCGATCCATCGCCTCCAGCGGGGAAATGGCGCGGGTCATGCTGGCCCTGAAGACGGTGTTGGCCGAGCGGGACGAGGTGCCGATCCTGATTTTCGACGAGGTGGACGCCAACGTGGGAGGTGAGACGGCCGTGGCGGTGGCCGAGCGTCTGCGGGGGCTGGGGAAGAGCCACCAGGTGCTCTGCCTGACCCATTTGCCGGCCGTGGCGGCGGCGGCGGATCAACATTTCGCGGTGGCCAAGCGGGTGGAAAAAGGCAGGACCTTTGCCGAACTGGAGCGTTTGGAGGGGGAGAGCCGGGAAAAAGAGCTCACCCGGATGCTGGGTGGGGAGGGGAAGGCGGCGAGGTTGCTGGCGAAGGAGCTGTTGGAAGTCCGGGCAAAAAAATCGAAAGCCAGGTAAGAAACCCGCGGCCTTGCCGCGATTTTAGAACTTGAGGACGACGGGATCGCCCGGACCCACGCCAAGTTTTTTGGCGGCGTTGCCCTTGGCGATGGCGATTTCAAATTCCCCGTCGCTGTTGACCAGGGCAAACGGGCGGTCATCGGGGGCCTCGGCGTAAGTGCGCAGGAAGGGAACCGGCACGGGCTTGCCCTTGATGGTGAGGTTGAGGAGTTGTCCGGATTTCAGTTTGGCCAACTCCGACCCGGGAATGTTGGTGAGGATGTTGCCGTAATGGTCCACAAAAACGATCAAACCCTTCGCCAAGTTCGGCATGACGGTGGCGGTGTTGCGCGGCAGGCGGAAAACTTTCTCGGCCTTGGGACCCACGGTGTCGAGGGACTTTCCCGCGGCCAGGTGGGCGGCGACCGGGGCAAAGATATCGCGCCCATGGAAGGTCGAGGACGCCTCCCCGGGCAGGAAGAGATCCTTGTTCTCGATCAGGCGGGCCTCGCTCAACCCTTCCCGGGCGAGAACTTCGGTCAGGAGTCCGTTATCGGGGCCCACATAGATCCGACCGACGGCGGTGCGGACCGCCAAGGCCGCCCGTTCCGAACCCACGCCGGGGTCGACCACGGCCACGACGACGGTCCCGCCGGGAAGGGTGCGGGCCGACTTGGCCAGAAGATAGGAGGCCGTGGAGATGTCAAAGACCGAGCTGTCGTGGGAAAGATCGATGAGTTCGGCAGTCGGATTGATGGTCTTCACTGCTCCCTTGAGCTGACCGACGTAGGGGTCGTTGATTCCAAAATCCGTGTAGAGGGCCACGAGATTTGTCATCTTGGAATCAGACTGGCAGCCGACGAGCCAGGGGGAAAGCAGGCCGAGCAGAAGGAAAAGAGGTCGCATGGCTTTATTTTTTCGCGGGGGAGGAGTTGGCCGAATCAATCAGATCCCAGAATTTCGGGTTGCCGGCAAGCTCCTCGTCTTCCGAGCCGGGCAGTTGGGAACGAAAAGCAAAATCCTTGAGGGAGTTTTTGTGCAGGACACGGTGGATGACAAGGCCGGCGGTCTTTTGCTCGAAGTAGATCCGGTAGTCCCCGGCGCGGTAGCGGTACAGGGTCCGGTCGGACCGGCGGACGGTGCCAAAGCGGTCGGGATGGCGGGTTAAAAAATCCGAGGTGAGGACATCGAATTCCCGCAAAACCTCCACCTGCAGAGGAGTGGGGAGCTGGCTGATCTCCGCTGAGCTGGCCGGGGTGAAGATGATCTGAAAAGCGGGCACGGTGTTTGGGGTAATTTCGGGATTAAATTTACGCGGAAACAAGCAGGCAAGGGAGGAGAAAAACAGGCAAGGAGGCTTTTGGAAATGGGTTTTGGCGTGCGTGGGAAGCCAAACTTCCTTATGCCAAAGGGGATGGAGGCTCATCCCGCCGGGAGATTGATTGTCATGGGAGTGCCCGGACCGGAGCTGAATGAAGGTCTCCGGGATCTGATCCGGCGGATCCGCCCGGGGGGGTTTATTTACTTCACGCGCAACATGGCGGAGGCCGGGCGGTTTCACGCCCTCGTGCGGGAGTGCCGGGAACTGGCCGGACATCCGGTGATTTTGACGGTGGATCAGGAGGGAGGCCGGGTCAGCCGGTTGGCGGTCATGGGGGAGAGACCTCCCAGCGGTGAGGAGCTCGCCAAGGCGGGTCGCGAGGAGTGGTTCGCGGAACATGGGCGTTTGACCGGACGGGTGATGCAGGCTGTGGGGCTGAACCTGAATCTGGCCCCGGTGCTGGATTTTGCGCCCCTGGAGCGGCAAGGGATCGACAATTCCCTGGCGGGCCGGTGCTACGGGTCCCACCCGGCTGAGGTCATTCCGCGGGCGAGGGCGTATCTCAAGGGGATGCGGGCGGAGGGAGTGGGCGGCACCGGAAAGCATTTCCCCGGCTATACGTTTTGCGGGTTGGATCCGCACGGGGACCTGCCACTCGTGGACCGGCCCAGGGAAAAAATTGAAAAGGAGGAGCTTTCGGTCTTCCGGGAAGTGGGGATGGATTGTGAGTCCATCATGGTCGGACACGCCCAGTTTCCGGCATGGGGCAAGGATTCCGGCCCCGCGAGCCTGAATCGGGACATCGTGACCGGGCTTTTGAAGGAGACGATGGGATACCGGGGCTTGGTGATGACGGACGACCTGGAGATGGGCGCCATCGCCAACCGGTACGGCAGCGCCGAGGCTTCCCGCCGGGCCGTCCGTGCCGGAGAGGAGGCGCTTCTGATCTGTCACAACCCGGCCTGTGCGGAAATTGCCCGGGATGCCCTGGCCGGGATGCCGGAGACGGATTGGCATCCGGCGGTGGAGAAGATGAAGGCGTTCAGTCAAAAGCTTAGGGAACCGTCCGCGTTTGATGTAAAAAAGTGGAAAACGGTGAATCAGGAAATCGCGGAACTTCGAAAAAAAGTGGCGGGATAAAACGGGGCAAAGTCCTGTTTTTCCCCGACCGGGGAAAGTCAGTAACGAACCGAGACGAGGTACAGACCTTCCGCGGGCGCGGTGGGGGGGGCGCCGGCACGCGAGCGGGCGGCGAGAATTTTTTTGAGATCGGCCACCGCGAGCCGGCCTTGGCCGACTTTGACCAAGGCTCCCACCAGGTTGCGGACCATGCGGTAGAGAAAGCCGTCGCCGTCAAAGCTGAACTCCAAAAGGGAGCCGGGTTTGCGGGTCACCCGGACGGAGCGGAGACGGCGGACGGTCGACTCACGTTCGTAACCGGGATTGGAGGTAAAGGAGGCAAAGTCGTGTTTTCCGACAAAAAGCCGGGCGGCCTGGCGGATGGCGCGCAGATCCAGGGGCCGGGGAACATGCCAGGCACGGCCGATCTCCATGGGGTGAAGGAAGGCGGTGTTGGCGATCCGGTAAAGGTAGGTTTTCCCCTTGGCGGAAAAGCGGGCGTGAAACTTTTCGGGTTGTTTTTGGATGGAAAGGACGCGGACGCCGGGGGGGAGGTGAAAGTTGAGGGCCCGCCGAAGAATCTCGGGGGTATGGATGGCAGGCAGGCCGCATGTGGCGACCTGACCCAAGGCATGAACGCCGCGGTCGGTCCGGCCGGAACCGGCCACCGGAAAGGATTTGCCGAAGATCTTGCGGAGCGCGGTTTCCAGGGCCAGTTGGACGGTGGGGTGGGGATCCTGGCGCTGCCATCCGAAGAAATCCTCGCCGCGATAGGCGAGGGTGAGTTTATAGGTTGTGAGTTTCAGCGGAGAACCTTCCGTGAAGGCTGGAGACTGGGGCTACAGGCGATCGGGAATCAGGAGCGAATGGGTTGGGGGTAAAAACGACCACTCGGATCCAAAGTGGCCCAGTTGCGGGACAGTTAGTCGGTCCAGATTTTGTCGAAGACGTAGGTGAAACCGACAAAACCGCCGTAGGCGTTCACGCCCTCATTCCGGGCGGAGGTGTTTGCGTTGGAGATGTGCTGGAAAGAGCCCTCAATGTTGAAGGTCCAGTTTTTGTCCAAAAGAAATCGCAGGCCCCCGGCAAACTGCGGGGTGAACTCCCAGTTGCCGCCGATGGCGTCCTGGTTGGACCAGTTCCGCGCGTTGGTGTAGATGATCCCGGCCCCGCCCTGGATGTAGGGGACGACAATCCAGTTGGGTTGGACGAAGTTATAACGAACCAAGCCAGTCACGCCGACCATGTAGGTTCCGTAGCTGTACCAAACGTAGGATCCGGTGGCCTCCAGGATGGCTTCAAAATTGCCGCGGAGGGGGTCATTCAAGCCGGCTTGGGGACCCCAAGAGTCGGGCGAATCCAGCATCCAACCGAGGCGGACGTTGTTTTGCTGGTAGTTGAAAACAGGGACCACCGGGCCGATTCCGGAGGGGGAAAACATGGCGCCGGTCATGAATTCCAGGGTGATCCGATCCTCCACGAAAATATGAGAGGCAAGATCGTCGGGATCGGATGTCTTGGAGTCAGGGGAGACGGAGATTTTTGTGTCCGTGCCCGGAACGCTCAGATCCCCATCGGCAGCCAGAGAAAGGGACGAAAAAGTGAATAAAACGGTGAATAAGGTGTAAGTCCGGACCAAAACACGGACGAACCTTTCAAACTTGCCTCCGAGGTGCATCCAAATGTGACTAGGGAGGAGGCTGATTTCGGTCAAGGAATTGTTGCAGAATCAGCGCGGCCGATGAGCTATCGACTTTTTTTCGTAAATCCTTCTGATTTAGGCCCATCTGGGATAGACCCCGGGAGGCCTGGGCCGTGGTTAAGCGCTCGTCTTGGGTCACGATTTTCGCGCTGAGGTGGGGCTGGATTTGGGCGATAAATTGCCGGACTTTTTCGGCGGAGGGGCCGTAAGTGCCGTCCATGTTTCGGGGAATTCCGATGACCAGGGTCTCCACCCCATGGGAGAGAATAAGCGCCTTGAGTTTGGCGGTGACTTCGGAGGTTTGGGTGTTTTCCAAAAAGGGCAGAGGGGAGGCGAGGGTGCCGGTGGGATCGGACAGAGACAGGCCGATCCGGCGGGTGCCGAAATCAATCCCCAGCGCCCGGCTCACGCGGAGTGGACGGCCTGGGCGATGGGGCGGAGAAACGAGGCAACCTCCGCGGCCAGTTGCGGACTCCGTCCGATTTTTCCAATCCGGTCGACGATGGCGCTGCCCACCACCACCCCGTCAGCCAACCGGGCGACTTGTCCGGCCTGGTCCGGATTGGAAATGCCGAAACCAACACAGACCGGAAGCGGGGTGGTTTTTTTAAGCAAGGAGACGCGGTCTGCCAGGGTGGCGGGCAGGCTTTTTTGCATGCCGGTCACCCCTTCCCGGGAAACATAATAGACAAAGCCGGAGGCGCGGCGGGTGATTTCCTTCAGGCGAGCCTCGGGAGTGGTGGGTGCGACCAACACGATCCGGCGAAGACGGTCGGTGGGAGGCAGGTCGGATTCCGCCTCCTCCGGGGGCAGATCGAGAAGAAGCAGGCCGTCAGCCCCGGCGCGGGCGGCGTCTTGTTCGAACTTTTCCCGGCCGTAGGCAAAGACCGGGTTGTAGTACGTGAAAAGAACCAGGGGGATTTCGCATCGGGCCTTTCTCAACCGGGCCACCAGGTCCAGAACCTTGGGCAGGGTGGTGCCGGATTCGAGGGCCCGCTGGCAACCGAGTTGGTTCACGATCCCGTCGGCGAGGGGATCCGAGAAAGGGATCCCCAGTTCCACCAGGTCGGCCCCCGCTTCGGCCAAGGCGGGCACGAGCTGGATGGTGGATTCCAAATCCGGATCTCCCGCCACCAAATACGCCACGAGCGCCTTGCGCTTGCTTGTGCGGAGATCGGCAAAGAGCCGGTCGATGCGGTTGGTGCTCACGGAGAAAACGATTTTGCCCAAGTCCGCGTGGGGTTCACGCGGGAAAATCGGCCTCCCCCGAGGCGAAGATCTTTTCCGCGCCGTCCGGCAACCGCAGGTGCAGATGGCCGGAGTCGTCAACCTGAGTGGCGATTCCCGAAAACTCGCCGCCGCCGGAACGCACCGTGAGACGGCGACCCTGCTGGGCCCAGGCCACGCGGAAATCGCCGAGAAGTTCTTCGGGAGCCTGGTCCAGACGGCGGGCCAAGGCATCCAGGAAAGCCGCCAGAACCTGTCCCCGGGGCACCGTCCGGCCGCCGGCCTGACGGAGGGAAACCGCGGTCTTTTTGAGATCACGGGGAAAATCGGCGGCCTGCTGGGAGACATTGAGCCCGAGCCCGAGGATGGCGAGGGGCAGGCGCCCGGGACGTGCGATGGTTTCCACCAGCAACCCCGCCAGTTTCTGGTTTTTCCACAGCAGATCGTTGGGCCACTTGAGATTGGTTTCCAACCCCGTGAGGGCCCGGACAGCATCGGCCGCGGCCAGCGACCCCAGGATGGAAAGAAGCGACAATTGGACGGCCGTGGGCTCCAGGAGAACGGAACACCACAGACCGTGGGGGCGATCGGAAATCCAGGAATGGCCTTGCCGACCCCGCCCGGCGGTTTGGATTTCCGCCACCCAGACCGAGGGGACCAGGGAGGACTTTCGGGCGAGGTCCTGGGTGGAGCTGGCGGAAGAGACCACGTGAATCCGTCCGCGGAACGGATGGTCCGGCGGGAGCAGGGTGTCGACGAGAGGGGGAGCTAACGGATCGGGGGAAGCCGTCCGCGGGGATGGGGTCTTAGAGGGAGAAATTGCCGTAAAAGTTGATTTTGGGCTCCTTCATCTTCCGGCGGCGCTTCACGCTGGGCTTCTCATAGGAGCGCCGGGCGCGGACGTCGCGGAGGATGCCCTCGCGATCGAGCTTCTTTTTCAGGCGGCGAAGGGCCTTATCGACCGATTCACCGCGTTTGAGCCTGATTTCAACCATGGAAGATTTTTTATATCCCAAAGCTGCACGCAGGGAAAGAGGCGATTTTGAGGCGCCCGGGGGTTTGCCGGGGGTGGCCCAAGGGAGGTCTCGGCCGGTTTTTGGTTTTTTTTACCAAAAATGGGGAACAAAAGCCGGGGTTTTGACTGGCGAAGGGTTCGCCAGGGAACAGATTGATCTTCCTGTGGCCAAACCGTTTGTCCATCTGCACTGCCATTCGGAATACTCCCTTTTGGACGGGGCCTGCCGGATCCCGGATCTGGTCGCCCGGGCCAAGGAGCTTGACCAACCGGCCCTTGCCCTGACCGATCACGGCAACCTCTATGGCGCGTTGGAGTTTTATCAGGCGGCGCAAAAGGCCGGTGTGAAACCGATCGTGGGCTGCGAGGTTTACATGGCCCCCGGGGACCGTTTTGAAAAAAAGTCGGCCAGCGGCGGCAAGGACGCCAACTACCATTTTCTCCTTTTGGCGCGGAACCTGGAGGGATACCGGAACCTGATCCAGCTGGTGACGTCCGCCCACCTCGAGAGCGTCTACTACAAGCCCCGCATCGACCACAAATTGCTGGCCAATCATGCGGGGGGCCTGATCGGAACCAGCGCCTGCCTCAAGGGGGAGGTGGCGGCGGCTTTTCTGGAGGGACGGGAGGCGGATGCCCGACGGATTCTCGGCGAGTACCGGGAAATCCTCGGGCCGGAGAACTTTTTTCTCGAGATCCACAACCACGGCCTGCCCGAAGAGCAAAAAGTCAGGGAATTTTACCGCCGCCTCGGCCAAGAGACGAAAACCCCGCTGGTGGCCGCCAACGATGTGCATTACGTGCGCCAGGAGAATTCCCTCACCCAGGACATCCTGGTCTGCATCTCCACCAACGGCCGGCTCAATGATCCGGAGCGGAAGATGAAGTCCTACGGGCCGGAGTTTTATTTGAAGTCGGCCGAAGAGATGGCGGGGCTGTTTGCCGATTTTCCCGGGGCCCTCGAGAGCACGGCCGCCATCGCGGCGCGGTGCGACCTGCAGTTGGATCTGGGCGGCAACAAATTTCCGGCCTTTGCGGTGCCTGCGGGAATGACGCGGGAGCAGTATTTCCGCAAGCTTTGTCAGGAGGGGTTGCGGAAGCGTTATGGCGAACGGGCCGGCACGGACCCGGAGCTGAAGGAGCGGCTGGAGTTCGAGATGGGGGTGATCGAGAAGACCGGCTTCATCAGTTACTTCCTGATCGTCTGGGACTTCATTGACTACGCCAAACGGCAGGGCATTCCGGTCGGGCCCGGCCGCGGCAGTGCGGCGGGAAGTCTGGTCTCCTACGTGCTGGGGATCACCGACCTTTGTCCGCTCCGTTACGGACTCCTGTTTGAGCGCTTCCTGAATCCGGAGCGGATTTCCCCACCGGACATCGACATGGATTTCTGCCCCGACCGGCGGGAGGAGGTGATCGCCTACGTCCGCAACAAGTACGGGGAGCGGGCCGTCGCGCAGATCATCACCTTCGGCACGATGGGGGCGAAGATGGCGGTGCGGGATGTGGGGCGCGTCATGGGGATGAGTTTCGGGGAGACTTCCCGGATCGCCGATCTCATCCCCAAGGTGCCCGGGGCAAAACTGTCCGACGCCCTCCGGCAGGTGCCGGAGCTAAAGCGGATGGCGGAGGAGGAAGCGGTCAAGCCGGTCATCCAGTCGGCCCTGCAGCTTGAGGGAATGGTTCGCCAGAGCGGCACGCACGCGGCCGGGGTGGTGATCGCCGATCGGGACCTGACGGACTACCTGCCGCTGACGCGGGATGACACCGGGGCGGTGATGACCCAATTCTCCATGAACGAGGTGGGGGAGATCGGCCTTTTGAAGATGGATTTCCTCGGGCTCAAGACCCTGACGGTGATCCAGGACTGCCTGCGGCTGGTGGAGGAAACGAGCGGTAAAAAAATGAAGCCGGAGGAGATCCCCCTGGATGATAAAAAAACCTACGATCTGTTGAACCGGGCGGAAAACATCGGGGTGTTCCAGGTGGAATCGCCGGGGATGCGGCGGACCTGCGCGATTTTCGATCTGCAGGCCATCGAGGACCTGATTGCGCTGATCGCCCTGTACCGGCCCGGCCCCATGGACCTGATTGACGAGTATGTGAAGCGAAAGAAGGGCAAATCCCAGTTCACCTACGAGCACCCCTTGCTGGAAAAGATCAGCGCGGAGACGTACGGGGTGCTGATCTACCAGGAGCAGGTCATGGCCGCCGCGCGGCTGCTGGCGGGGTACAGTCTGGGACAGGCCGACCTGCTGCGGCGGGCGATGGGTAAAAAGAAACCGGAAGAGATGGCCAAACAGCGGGAGACGTTCGTCCAGGGCTGCGCCCAGGTGAACCAGATCCCGCGGTCCCAGGCGCTGCGGATCTTTGATTTGCTGGAAAAGTTTGCCGGCTACGGATTCAACAAAAGTCACAGTGCGGCCTACGCGGTGGTGGCCTGCCAGACGGCGTACCTGAAGGCGAACCATCCGACGGAGTACATGGCCTCGCTCTTGTCCCATGAGTTGGACAACACCGATAAGATCGCGCTCTTCACGGCCGAGGCCCAGCGGATGGGGATCCGGATCCTTCCCCCGGACGTGAACACGAGTGCGAAACGTTTCACGGTCCAGCCGGGAAAGATTCTCTTCGGGCTGGGAGCCGTGAAAAACGTCGGCGAGGCCTGTGTGGATGCGCTCACTGAGGCCCGGACGAGCGGCGGACCGTTTCGTTCGATCGAGGATTTCTGCGCGCGGGTGGAATACAAGGCGATCAACAAAAAGGCGCTGGAGAGCCTGATCCGGTGCGGGGCATTTGATTCGCTTTCCCGAAACCGGGCGTGGCTGGCCTCCAAGCTGGACGCGGCCCTGGGATCGGCGGCCTCGGTGGCCCGGGACAAGGAGCGTGGGCAGGGGACCTTGTTCGGGTTGGAGGAAGTGGTCCTACCCCAGGCCAAGGCGGGCGCGGAAAAGGCTCCGGACACCTTTGAGGATTGGCCGCCGCGCGATAAACTGGCGGCGGAAAAGGAGTTGTTGGGCTTTTATGTGACCGGCCATCCGGCGGATGAGTTCGAGGCGGACCTGCGGGCCTTCCGGACGGTGAATCTGGGGGAGCCGGAGGAGATGCAGACCGGCACGGCGGTGCGGATGGCCGGGGTGGTGACGGCGGTGGAGGTCCGGTTGACCCAAAAGGACAAGCGTCCCTACGCCCGGACTATTTTGGAGGATAAAACCGGACGCATGGAGGTGATGATTTTTCCGGATCTTTACCGGGAGTCGGGAACCTTTCTGAAGATCGGCACCCCGTTGGTGGTGGGCGGTTCGGTGGATACCGATGCGGAGGAGAGGATCCGACTGCGGACCTCCGAATGTGTCACCCTGGAAAACGCGGTGGCAAAATGGGTGACGCACATCCACCTGGCGCCGACGCGGGAGCAACTCTCCGGGGAAACGATGGCTAAGGTGAAGGAGATCGTGGCAGGCCAGCCCGGCGATGTGCCGATCCGGCTGGAGGTGGAGGCGGAGGGGAAAAAGGTTCTCTTGGAAGCCGGAACCCAGATGCGGGTGCGGCCCAATTTGGCGGTCATCGGGAAGTTGCGCGCCCTTTTGGGGGCGGATCGGGTAAAGTTGGCGGTGCGGGAGTTGGAGTTGCCTAAACCGCGATGGCAGACGCGAAGGCCCCAGGCCATGGCCGCCTAAGTCACCCCTCAGGATAAAAAGCTAAAAAAAACGGGGCGGGGGAGACCCCCGCCCCGTTTGAAACCGAAAGGGTTCGGCTTAGCGGCTGTAGTCGTCGCGACGAGGACCGCGCGGGCCACGGCCGTAGCCGCCGCCTCCGCCTCCACCGCCGTAACCACCCCCGCCACCGCCGTAGCCGCGGCCACCGCCACCACCACCGCCGTAACCACGGCCTCCGCCGCCACCCCCGTAGCCGCCTCCGCCCCCGCCGCCGGGTCCGCGCTCATCGCGCGGCCGGGCCACGTTGACCGTGAGGTTGCGACCGCCGAAATCCTTGCCGTGCATGCCGGCAACGGCGGCGTTGGCTTCGTCCGGGCTGGACATCGTCACGAACGCGAAGCCGCGGGAGCGGCCGGTGACGCGGTCGGAGATGATGGCCACTTCGGTGACCGTTCCGTGGGCCGAGAAGACCTGTTTGAGTTCCTCGTCTGTCGCGGAGAACGGAAGGTTCCCCACATAGAGTCTGTTTTCCATGATGCTTTATTTTCCTTGATGGCTACCGGCTGGACGGCGTTGCTGAGCGTGCGCCCGTACCACGGGCCACAAGGTGGGTTGGAACCTACCGGACTGATTCTGTTTCCTCGCTCTAACTCGTATCATCGAACCTTGACCTGTTGGCTATCCTGACGGACTAGCGGTGGGGGGCAAGCAGATAGTTGGGTTCCGGGGTCAAGGAGTTCAGGGGAAAAAGAGCGGATTAGGATTAAGATGAAGATTAAGGAAGTTTTCGGATATAAACCCTTGTGTCGGCTCATTTATCTCCCCAAACCGTTGAAGATGGAAGATGGTGGAAAGTTCAGCTAGGAACAAGCGATGAACGAGTGGGTCGGCACGATTTTGCTGGGGGTGATTGAAGGGGTGACGGAGTTCCTGCCCATTTCCTCCACTGGGCATCTCCTGTTGGTGGAACACCTCATGGGCCTGAAGCGGTCGGAACTTTTCACGGTGGGAATTCAATCGGGCGCACTCCTGGCAGTCCTGCTCATCTACGGGCCTCGCCTGCGGGCCATGATTACGGGGGAGGAGGGAAAAAAGGGGAAACTGTATCTCTGGAAATTGGGGGCCGCTTTTGTCCTGACGGCGGTGCTGGGCTTGGTCGCCTCGGAGATGGGGTTGGAGTTGCCGGAAAACCCCGCGCCGATCGCCTGGACGTTGCTAGTGGGAGGGGTGCTGATCTGGGGGGCGGAGTGGTGGTTGCGCCATCACCAAGGGAAGGAAGACCCTGGGTGGGCGGTGGCGCTGGTGATCGGGGCCTCGCAAATGCTGGCGGCGGTGTTTCCGGGAACTTCCCGATCCGGGGCAACGATTCTGGCGGGCATGTTTTGCGGCTTGTCCAGGACCGCCGCGACGGACTTTTCTTTTTTACTGGGAATCCCGACGTTGTTTGCGGCCTGCGGGCTGAGTTTTTACCGTCAATTGAAGTCGGTTGGCGTGCCAGCGCAGGAGGAGTGGTTGCATCTGGGACTGGGTTTCGCCGTGTCCGCTGTCACCGCCTACTTCGTGGTGCGCTGGCTGATCGGTTATGTCCGCACCAACACCTTCCTTCCGTTCGCGTGGTATCGGATCGGGCTGGGGCTCGTGTGGTTGTTCTTCATGCGATAGTAGAATCAAGCCATTGGTTTACGTTTTTGTTTAGGTTACGAGGCAAGGGGCTTAGTTTTCGGTGGTTTGAAGATGGCCATGGGCGCAGGATGGTTCTCGTGGGCGCGTCCTTAAATCCCCAACGGGTTATCGAGGATCTCAAGGAGTTGCGGCGACTCACCGGGGACGCCCATGGCTCCCAGCGGGTGGCTTTTACGCCGACTTGGTTAAAGGCACGGGATTTTCTGAAGCAGCGTTTCGAGGGCTTGCCCGTCGAGACGCACACCGACGCCGCGGGGAATTTGTGGGCGACGTTGCGGGGGGAGAAGAAGCAGGAACTCCTCATGGGTGGCCATATCGACTCGGTGCCCAACGGCGGATGGCTGGATGGTTGTCTCAACCTCCTCGCCGGGGTCGAGGTCCTGCGCCGGATCTGCGCTGAGACCAAGGGCAAACCTCCGGTCACGGTGCGCGTGGTGGACTGGGCGGACGAGGAGGGAGCACGTTTTGGCAAAAGCCTCTTCGGATCCTCCGCTTGTTCAGGGAACTTGAACATGGACGAGGCCCGGGCACTGACGGACAAGGAAGGGGTCAGATTGCCAGATGCCCTCAAGAAAGTGGGAATCGACTTTGAGCGGGTGAAGGAGAGTCGGCAGGAGCTGAAAAACGCAGCCGCCTATTTGGAACTGCATATCGAACAGGGGCCGGTTCTGCTCGATCTCAATCTGCCGCTAGGGACGGTGCTCGGGACTTGTGGGGTAGAGCGGCACGCCATCACATTCCGCGGGCAGGCGGCACACTCCGGCAGCACGCCGATGAATCGTCGCAAGGATGCGTTTCTGGCAGCCGCCCAGATGGGCGCGGAGATTTACAGGATCGCGGAGCGGAACGCCCCGGGCGTCTGCACCATCGGTTCCTGCACGACCAAGCCAGGGATCGTCACCAGCGTGGTAGAGGAGTGTCGGATCACCCTGGACCAGCGGCATCTCGATCCGAAGCAGTTGGCCCGGATGCATGCGGAGGCGAGGGAGGCGAGCGAGCGATTTGCCCAGGAGGGAGGTTGCACGGTTTCCTGGGACCGGATCTGGCACATCGCCCCGGCGCCCTTCCATTCGGAGCTGATCCAGTTCTGCGACGACGCGATCCGGGAAACCTGCGGGAAGTCGCACCGACTGCCGTCCGGTCCGTTGCACGATGCGGCGGAGGTGTGCATGGCCGGTGTGCCGACGGTGATGATGTTTGTGCAGAGTCTGCACGGAATCAGCCACAACAAGATCGAGGACACGAAAGAGGAGCATCTGGCCATGAGTGTGGAGGCGTTCGACCGGTTGGCGGAGAAGACGATGAAATGGATCCAGGCGAAAGGCTGAAAGGATTCGGCTACTCCTTCATTCCTTGACCGATCGGCGTCGCGTAGCCGGTGAGCTCGGTGTAGCCGCGACCGTAGAGGGATTTGCCATTGCGGGTGCCACGGAAGGTGCAAGCACCCTCCCAGTAGCGCAGGTTGCCGATCCGGCGCAGGCGCAGTTCCTGGTCGGCCACGAGCGGCTGAACCTCCCCTTCCAGATTCAGCGAGGGAACGGAGATTTTCCATCCGGAGGGGTAAACCT
>Ga0214917_10001354_pt1 | contig 31504 bp, 40 predicted proteins | sample LL_1208_BB_MetaG_FD_177983 | JGI IMG/M metagenome (GOLD analysis project Ga0214917, IMG submission 177983) | Freshwater microbial communities from Lake Lanier, Atlanta, Georgia, United States - LL_1208_BB | ecosystem: Environmental > Aquatic > Freshwater > Lake | place: USA: Georgia | collected... | reverse complement strand
CAACGATTGTTATACACTCCATCAAGCACCTGTCAAATGTCCTCCCTTTCTCCATCAAAGTATCAATAACTACGAGCGTTTCATTGTATAAAATCTTTTTCTTTTATGAAACCAAAAAAAAAAAAAGAATGGCAAGAATGACTTCGATTGATAATTTACCATCTATACAAAACGATCAAAAGGATCATGATAATAAAGATGAACAACTCATTCAAGATATTTTACAAGATATTCAAGGTGCTACGTCTAATTCGGAATCGATGTATCAAAGACAAATGGACAATTTAATTTCATCGGCACCTCCATCGAATGTTACGGAACATCAGGACAACGTGGTACCACCACCATCCATTCGTGCTTCCCAGCAGTCACCATCTGCTATGTCATCACCCCCTCCTTCATCCAAAGAAAGTGGTGGAAATTCACTTCTCAAATTGGGTACCAATGTCCTGTTGTTTGTGATTATTTTCATCCTGTTAAATCATCCTTCATTGGTAAATATTTTATCAAAAATACCTTTTATGATACATCCAACGACCCAGAAATATACATTTTTGTCATTGGGTGTGTTGGGTATCATTGGAGGGATTCTCTATTATTATTTGCAATTCATGATACTTTAAAAAAAAAAATATTTACATGAAGCATTATTAGTATGATTCAAACCATTAATTTAGTTTCTTCATGGATTGTTCTCTTCATATTGTTAGCCATGAAAGCATTTCGTCACGAATGGATTGAGACGATCCTTATTTTCCTTGGATTCGTTTTCTTGTTTTACATATTACGTATTGATTTGACTGAATCGTTAGTGTATATTTCATTAATTATCATAGCAAGTATGTTTATCCTTTCCTCCACTTCGCAATCCAATGTCACTGAAAAATTTGAAAACGAAGAAGGCAAGGAAGATGAACCTTTTATTGATGTTGGAAAAACATTTTTAGAAGCCTATCGATCTCTTAGTCCGAAACAAATTGAGAATATGACATCGGATACCAAAGAGTTAATTGATACTCAAAAAGCTCTTTTGCAGACAATACAATCCTTGGCACCTATTGTAACAGAAGGACGTCAGATGCTCCAATCGTTTCAATCCACGTTTGGAGATCAACAATCTATCATGAATCAGATTAAAAATGCGAAAAGCTTGTTAGGATTTAACAATGCGTCTAAAAAAGAAGAAGACGAGCAATTTTCGAATTCATAATATAAAAGTGCGATATGAAAAAAAAAACAAAACCAATGGAAAAAAAAACTGCTCATAATAATTTAGATTCTATTCATTCTTGGAAAATATCTCAAATAGAATCAAAAAAAAAAGACATTGGGAAAGACCAAGAAATATTACAAGGATTAGAAAATGAATTAACCGCACTTTCTCAAAAACCATTATGTGAACAAACCATTCAAGAGAGTATTGATATATTTCGTCTTGAAACGAAGATCAAATCTTTGCGCGAAGAGATTCATCAATATGATTCGAATGATGTTTTACTGAAATATTATATGAAGAACGGAGTACTCCTTTACAAATACTATACGAGAGAAAAGGATGACGCTTCCCATTGTCAAGAATCTTCTAATAAGACAAATTATTTCGAACATTTTACGAATACCAATGATTTCACCAATATCGGTGAAGGCCCCATCGAACGAGATGGGTTACAATTTTTACTACATAATGAACGAAATATAAAAATTTCAAAACAAGCATTGTTTCAAGAATATTTATTTCAAAACAATAGTCGAGAATTATTTGAAGAGTCGAGCGGTTCGAATCAACCACATGATCATTTGGACGATATTATATGGTGCATTGGATGTAATAGTGAAAAACAGGTCTTTCACAATGAAGCATTGGCGATATGTAAACATTGTGGAGACAGTACCTCTTTATTAGTAGAATCCAATCGGGTATCCAACAAAGATATTCCGAGAGAAGTGAACTTCTATTCTTACAAACGAATCAATCATTTCAACGAATGGTTAGCACAATTCCAAGCCAAGGAATCTACGGACATTCCCGAAGATGTATATAATAAAATATATGTTGAATTGAAAAAAGAGAGGATAACGAATATGGCAACACTAACATCTTCCAAGGTGAAAGAAATATTAAAACGTTTGAAATTTAATAAATATTACGAACATATTCCCCATATCATTAATCGTTTAAACAGTATTCCTGCACCCATCATGTCACGGGAAACGGAAGAAAAATTAAGATCCATGTTCAAACAAATTCAAGCTCCCTTTATGAAATTTTGTCCTGAAGATCGGAATAACTTTTTGAGTTATAGTTACGTACTGCATAAATTTTGTCAGTTACTTAATTTAGATGAGTTTTTGGCATGTTTTCCATTACTCAAAAGTCGAGAGAAATTATATAAGCACGATATTATTTGGGAACAGATTTGCACTTATTTGAATTGGGAATTTATCAAATCGATTTAGTTTTTTTCGATTTGTATCGAATGAAGAGAATGATCACAATAAAAAATAAAAAAAACAAAAAGAACAAATCATAAAAATTGATTTTAATTGTTTTGTTCTCGATATATATTTTATGCTTTCTCTGATCTTCTATAATCCAAGATATGGGAACATATTTTGTATTGTATCTACGTTTTATTTCTGAAATCATCCTTTTAATTTAACTATTAGAATTGGAAAAAAGATCAGAAAAAGAAGCACAGCTTTCATTACATGGTATTTTTTCAAATTTGTATTGATAGCATGTATCGTTATTTCGAAATACCGTGCCATCATTCACCGATGGGTATTTTACCACATAGGTGATTTTCGGCCCCAAGAGGGATACTGCGTATAATCCAATGATATAGAAAAAAAGAAATAGAATTGGATTTATTTTTTCTAACATAATTATATTTCAACATTTTAAATAATGTCAATAAAGTCCTTTTTAAAAAAAGCGCAATATGTCCATATTATTTCTCGTCGTGATTTATCGAATTTGTCTACGGACTTGGATCATCTTGCCTCCTTTGAAAAAAAAATTGAATTTTTTTTTAAGGAAGAAGGTATAACATATGTTCGAAATCCCCGTTCATCAATTCTATCAAATTCCAGTGAAGAACCTTCCATGGGTGGTATGACGAACGAGGATGATATTAGTGACGATGAAGTAGTTTTTGGAAGAAAAAGAAGGAGACAAAGTGAAAAACATGAAGAAGACCAAGGTCAAGAAGACGGTGCATCCCAAGGTCAAGGAGACGAAGAAGACCAAGGTCAAGAAGACGAAGAAGACCAAAGTCAAGGAGACGATGCATCCCAAGGTCAAGAAGACGAAGAACCTATAAAAGAAAAATTAAAATATGATTTTTTGGTGGAAACTATGGATCATTATCTCATAAAAGAACAAACACAAAAGTTCGATAAAGAGTATGAACAATATGCGCAAAAATTGTCAGCCGACAATTTTTCGAAAGACTATTTAAGATCTTATCTTTTTTTTCTATCGAAATTAATATTTACTAAGAGAGAAATCACTTATGACATAAAGGATTTAGTGACGCATTTTTTTACAGATCCTCTTTTAAGAGATGTATATATTTATGAACCATTAAAAATCATTGCCATTTTAAAAACTTTGATTGTGATTACAGATTCCGCATTTAACGAAGTCAAGGAAGGATCTAAATATTATCGATTGGAATATTTTGAGAATGAAAATGTATTCCATCATTATCGACAATGGTCATCCAGCGCAGAAGTTCCCCAAACAAGTACAAATATCGGAGGAATGAAAACGGTAAAAGTAGATGATACGATGCTGTCAAACCAGACAAAGAAACGTAGAAAAACGAATCATATGAGTATTAAAAAACAACGACCATCGCATACGCCTCCCCTTATTAAAACATATAAAAATGGTATTTTGTACGGACAGAATATTCAAACCAAGAAAAAAAGTATTACATGGAATCCGTCGATAGGTGGAGGAACCACTCTAATTGATCATTCTATGTACGATCTGGAAAGAATCCAAAACATCAAGCCGTTGAACATCGACGATTTACCAGTAATGGACATTACTTTTTAATATTGTTTGGAATCGATAAATAAATTTCCCTATTTTTTTTCAAAAATTCTGGTTCTTCCAAGAGACGATGGTAAAAATCGTCTTTGAGGGATATTGTATTGTATCTTCGTTTTTCATTGTTGGTTTTAGATTGAGAGGAAAAAGGCCATAATGTTTTAAAAAAATTTATCATTATGTTTAAAAAGAAATAAAAATATGATTCCAATTTTAGTTTACCTTTTCATATTATTGAATATTGTTTCATTATTACTCATTACCATCTTTCTTCCCTCTTATCAATCAAATTTGTTTTTGATAGCTCATCAAGTCATGAACACAAATTTAGTATTGATCTTATGCTTCTTTTTTGGTATTTTGAAAACGAAATTGGAAACTGATAACTGGGTAAAACGTTATTTTCATATTTTATTACCAATAAGTATTATTCTTATTGTATGGATTAAAGGAGTTATTGTATATATGGATGTTTTAACGAATAAATGTTCGAATGATACTATAAAAAGTAAGATTCCGTATCGATTTGATCTCCTTCTTTGGAATACATCTAAAACCGCGATTTCGATATTAATTGTTTATTTGATTATTAATTTTTTTTCCTTTTTTACAGTACCTTTTCACGAATTGTTTAGTAGTGATGATGAAATAATCACGGTTATTGCAATTGGTGTTTGGTTGGGATGTGCAACGTGGCCAAGCGAAGCTTCTTGTTATTTCAATCTGTATAGTTCAGGTTGTTTACCCTCACAACAAATCACTTTTGGAAGTTTAGACTACAGCTAAACCTCTTTCATAGAGATGGTTTTGATGTTGTAATCTTTCAAGGTAATCATTGTTGAACATGTAGTCGGGCGATTGAAGCAAAGTATCGTTTTTGGTCATTTGTTGTTTTTCACAACATGTAAAGTCGTTTTTTATTTCACAATTATGACAAAATGGTTTATAATAGGCATCGAATTGACGAAATCCCTTTCTCCTGATATTAATGGGCATTTCACAAAATCCTGATTGACACCCTCCTCGATAATTTGGATAATTCATATTCTTCATGTAAAATGGACAATCTTCATTTCGATTGCAAGGAGCATCCCATATAAAACGATCTCCAAATTGTTTTCGACATTGGTTTTCATCAATGATTTTATAATCGTTGAAACATAGGTATTGTTTTTCTCGAATATAATTTTGTTTTATTTTTAACAACGTTTCAAACCAATTCTCTAATGTTTCCTTTCGGCCCATATAAAGTAAATAGCTCAAAAAAAAGAACACTGTCCATAGAATCATCATAATTGATTCTAAACATATTTTTTTTTATAGTCGATGGAGGAGGTCATCGTTTAATTTTTCAAATTCGCCAGATCTTCATTGTTTAAACAGCGCATATCGCAAGGATAATATTGTTGAATCATACGAAGGGGGAAGTCGTCAAAGACAAAATTGATCACTAATCCGCTCTTCCCTGCTCTCCCAGACCGACCAATACGGTGGATATAATTTTCGATTTTACGTTCAGGAGGAAGTTCGTAATTAATGACCAATTGTACTTGTGGAACGTCCAAACCACGAGATAAGAGATCCGTGGATATCAAAATATTGTAAACCCCTAAACGAAATTTACGAATCGTTTCGATGCGCTCTTCTTGAGAGAGTTCTCCATAAATAATCGCTACTTCGAACCCATTCATCTTAAATTTATCGCGTAATGTTAACACAGAGTTAATTCTATTACAGAAGATGATTGTTGTTGGAATTTTATAACTTCCGTAAATGTCCATTAAGGTATGCCATTTCTCTTCGACATCACGAACCATGATATATGTTTGTTTAATGACGGATACGGAAACATCCTCTTTCGGAAGGAGTATTTTATATGGATTGCTCATTAAAGATTCTGCGATTTGTAAAATAGAAGGTGCACAGGTGGCAGAGTACATGGCAAGTTGTACGGTTTCCGGAATCAGAGAAAACACTTTTTTCATTTGAAGTTGAAACGAATCCGACAACAATTCATCCACTTCGTCCAAGATGACACATTTCAAGGTATTCACGGAAATAATATCTTTTTGAATGAAATCCAAGATTCTACCAGGAGTGCCAATGATAATCTGACAACCTTCTTGAATTTCCGTCTTTTGATCTTTACTATCTTCCCCTCCTATACATTTTACGATTTTAATTTCTGGGATATACTTTGACAACGAATGCAAGACTTGAAAAGATTGGTTGGTTAATTCACGAGTAGGAGAGAAAATAAGTACTTGCACAGTCCTCTTCGATTCCTCCACCAATTGTAAAGCAGAGATACAAAAGGTACCCGTTTTTCCAGAACCTGATTGTGCTTGTGCGATAAGATCGCGGTGAGAAATGCATGGTAAAATAGCTTTCCCTTGAATGTCGTATGGTTTCTCGAAACCGTACGTGTATATTCCTCGAAGAAGATTCTCTTTCAAGTTTAATTCTTCAAAACGTTCGATAATCGGAAAACGTTCTTCCATCCTATAAAGTTATCACGAAAAATGATAAAACACGTCATGAATTATAAAACATATATAACCATGGGAGAACTATTTTTATTCACCACGAAGCATTGTTTTTCAATCTACTACCCCGATATTGAACACAAAAGACCTATTATATGGAAGGATAGCATCATTTTTTATAATGTTTTTCATTACCTCGTTTACAAAATGGCTCTTTATCATCATTATTCTTCCGATGACCTTGATTTTATCGTGCATTGCGGTTCGAATGAGAGTTTATTATCATATTTCCAAAAATTTAAAAACATCGAATCCATTTATGAATTGAAGCATTGGTGCGAAGAAGGTCTGCGTTGTAAAGTGAATACGTGTTTTGAATTCTGTGTATGTCTGTATAAATCGAAATACTTCATTCTACGAGAAAGAAAGTGGGAACTCAAAACAGATTTATTTACAGTCGGTGATCTTTTAATGAAATTACGACACGGTATGTATACCGAGTATAGAATATACTATTGTAAAACACCTCATCAATCATCGACGAAGCAACGTAGTGGCGTTTCTTTTCGTATCCGAAGTACATCCAACTCTTAATTGAAAACATAAATCGCTATCATTACTGAGAAGATTCTGATCAGAGTAATACTGAAAAGCCCCTTTATGATAATATAAATAAACTGGACTTATGGAAAGAAATGCATATTGAAGACCATGTAAAAAATCAAGTTGATAAACAAAGGATGAAAGATATTTCGTAAGTGTTTCCAAAAGACCATATACGTTTTCAGGATCGTTGGAAGGTCTGGATAGTAGATTCATGTTAAAACATAACGAATTCATCGTTTTGGAAATTTGAAAAATGCGATAATTGAAGATGGGATACGTACTTTTCATTAAATCTGGAAATTCCAACAATAACCTCGGTTTCGTCGCGTTATTTAATATCGTGGACCAATCGAACAAATAAAGCGGGTGTTTGATACTTAAATGATAAATATATTGATTCGGATGACTACATAACATAAAGATCGCATCTATTTTTCCCGATTCCCAAGCTTTTTCGATGGTGTCCTCCGAGGGATGTATGCTAATATTTTCGTATTGCAAATCAAAACGTTGTAAGAGACGCGAAAGTACTGAAAATGACGCTTCATCATCTTGTATAATGCCAATCTTTAACAGTGATATATCCTCTATCGATTTCACATTTTTTGGACGATGAAGAGGCAAAAGAAGAGTAAAATGAACTTTATATAAATTCGCTACAAATTGATAATCCATATATTCCGTATTAAGACATTGAGGAATAAACACATAGTCTTCTTTTTTGCGAGTATTATTTAGAGTTAAAGGAAAATGATTCATTAAAGAGTGAACAAATCTTTTAGTATTGTCGTCTCTTGGAAGATATGATATTTTTTTTCGATCATAATTATATATTGTGGTCTGGACCCTTTTAGATAAAGAAAAATGTTCTGCCTGACATAAAAAGAGAAAAAAAATCATGAAAAATAATAACAATAACATTTTATAATAAATGTATTTTTTTGAAAATCGGACATTCGTAGCATGCTTTCTTTTTGTTCTACTGTATTTCTTGACGATCTTCATCCTACGACCATCTTTTTTAAAAGATAAACAACACAATTCATATCAACCTCATTATATATTGTGTTTCACATTATTCATGTCGATTGGTCTCTTTGTAACATTGTACTACTTTGATTTTTCGCGACAGACAAATTTGCCATCGGTGGTAATCCCTCAAGAGTTCCCCCCTAATCAAAATATACTTCACAAAATATGGAATAAATATTAATCCGCTTCGTAAACCCTACTAAACTTTTACAATTGCAGTGGTTCTGTCACCGTGACGTATTAGATGTGTTAATTACAAATCCCCGATCCTTTGCATCACAGACTCATTCATTCCCGTACCTCTACCAATGATTTCAGATGCATTTTCCTTATAATTCTTGCCCATCTTGTGCTTTATTTTTTTCATGTTTTCTTGATGTTTTTTCCAATCATAAGAAACAATCTTAATTTCAAATTTTTCTAAATGTTCATCTTTTAAAATTTTTTTTTTTCATCTTCTCCTTCGTTAACTTGTCCGAATAACGGATAAAATAGATCACTATCGTTTTGGTTTTGTTCCCTTGGCATTTCTTTCATTTCTGTTGCTGGAAAATACGGAATACTATCCGCTCCCTGTGTTGAAAACGATGATTCAAAACGTTCTTCATGAAATAAATGAGGTCGATAATGGGTTTTTCTAATTTTAGAGCATGCTCTTCGACAACATATGATAGACATGCGATAATCAATGCGAGAATTAATATCTATCAACGGCGGCTTTTTTGAATGATCTACTATACCCTTGTAGTCCTTATGACGTTCATCGTAATAATCTCCATCCATGAATTGAAATCCATATATGTTTGTATTTAATGAGACTTCTGCGATATAACCAGGATACCAACTATCACCAAACCGACTCTCTATTTTTTCATGTTTAGCGAATTTATTGACAGTATAATCATCGTGTTTTTTTGTTTTGTTTTCAATATTCTCACACTCATATTCAATTTGTTTAGGAACAACATTCTTCTTCAAAAAAGGTGGTGGTGTATTTACATAAATATCGTCGTCATTTTCATCCTCTTCATCTGACGATTCGTCGACGTCATTCATATCTTGAAAGGAACGTTTTTGGGAAAATAATGCATCATTATAGTGATCTTCGAAAGATAATTTATGTTGAAAAGGGAGGGGGTCCGTAGACTCCACAACCACATCAGCTTGTCGTACGATAGTATCATCATTTTGAAGGGGACGTTGTTTATTGATTTGTTGATAATGCGTCTCGTAACAGGGACCTTGTAATGAAACAGGTACATTATTATGTCTCCATAACAAACACGTAGGTATGTCGATATTCCGATCACGAAGTGTAAACTGATCCTTTAAAATTCTATCGTTGAAATCCTTATGAGAAAAAGTGTTTTGATCGAAACTATATGTCTTTCCGTTCACTTCGATTTTATCAATGTCGCTTGTTTTAAGTCTTTTGTTGGAAAATGCGGAGATTATTTGGTTTCTATCATGATATCCATGGTCAACTAATTCTAAAATATCGGACTGGTGTTGATAAATTATTCGCCTCTTCTGCGATCTGTTAAGCTCGTATATAAATGGCGATGCTTCAATGTACACAGAATTTCCATTTCTCGGAGAATTGATATCATCGAAAAGCAATGCGACCATGCCTGTTATAGTCGTATCGGTTGCCTTTGTCTTGTAAGTCAATGGTTCTGTGAGATACATAGGTTTTCCATTACTTATTTTCCATTCATAATTATGTTCTTTTAAAACTTTTTTATATTTTTGTCTATCTAAGAAATCTCGAGAAAGACGTGAAGAAGGTTCTATCGATCGTATCTCAGTATCACTCTTCAATTGAATTGTATAGGATTCCATAAAAGAGGTGTAGGTATAATGCCGTATAAGCTCTTCTCTTAATCTTTCGCATACGGAGCGATAATTCAACTCTGCGAACTTGCCAAGATTGCCACGTATAATAGAATAATTATCATCGAAAATTTCGGCCAAAATATCTGTCGTTTGTGTGGTAATATTTTCATCAAAATCGAGATTATATCTACTCGGTGGTTTACCTATCATAAAATTCCGCAACGGCTCAATTTTATCTTTTAAATTCCATTTTGTAATACGTATTCGATCGCAATTGTGGCTTAAGACTTTTGTTGTATCACCATCAAAGAGAATAATTTCAATATCACCATTATCATATTCTTCTGCAAATGTTGCATATTTATTAATCGATCGAGGGATAATTATATGTTTTGATCTATTCGTCGTCGTATTTTTTATAATTATCACTTTATCTCTCCATTCTTCTTCACTGAGTGTTTCCTCTTTACCATCCACAATATGTATATATGAAATTTCAAAATCGGCTATGTGAAATTGAATAGTAGTCATTTTTATTATTATACGGTATATATAATTTTATTACGACGAAGATTCATCATCTATAAACACACCAGCGACATAGGTCGGTGCTTCACAAGTAGGTATAATTTTATTGCATTCAAGTCCTTTCATAGCAATAGGTAAACTTGGATTCGGGTTAAGAGGGGAAGGAATACATGGCCGATGGTTATCTTTCACGAGGATCCTATTTTGAATATTTAAATCAAATGGAACCAGTGCGTTCAACTGAGGGTCTCGATTAAGATTTTCCCAACGATTCCATCCAGTACCTCTCAAAGTACTTGGAGGGTTCGTCAATCGAGTATCGTCTCCACTGGTAAAGCTACATTGCGGAGGATGGATATAAGAGGATGCAATTTGATCAGAGGGACAATCTGGAAGATATTTTAAATTGGGGCATTTTGTAGTAGGAGATACGCGGTTCCATAATTCAGAATCGACATCTACTAAAGGTTTATTGGATATGGTAGAAACGCCATTTTTTTGGAGACGTATGGATGGGTTTTCAACGAAACAATCCGATTTGCAAACGACAGAAGGGGTACCAAGCATATAATTACATGCACCCGTTGTTTCTGCAAGAGTTTGTTTATATTGACAATAATCATAGTTCAAACGATTGAAACTCATTTTTATCTATACATGAAAAAAAAAAATTTTAGAATTTTGGCGTTCCTGTGTTGATCAAGACATCGTTGGTTGGTGGTAACACAGTGGAATCAAGAATGGTGGATGTATCGATTTTAATCTCGAATTCATTCACAATGAGATATAGAAAACTGGAAGAGATCACAAAAGAGCATATAAAAAAAAGTCCTAATTTCTTTTTATTTACCGAGTTATTTTTTTCAGCAAGATAGTAAACCAATGTCACCAGAAGAGCGTTTAAACATCCTAATAAATAAATATTTTGAAACCACATTTTTTTTTATCTTGAATCAATAATTTTGAAGACCATTCCTCGACGCACCTTTTGTATGCAACCGACTAATTCCATATAATTTTATTTTTAAAATCAAGAAAGTCTTGTATCAACGAAGATATCCATTTTTGAAATTCGAATAAGTAGACATCTTTGTCTTTTTCCACCAAAATTGTGCGAAGAATAAAGATGTTTTCTAAAGGGTGTCTTTTGCAACAACCTATATAGGTTACATCAACAAACTTGGAAAGAACATATTGTTGTATTAATTCGAATAAAGAATAATCATAGCTCGTATCATTGAAAATGAAATCGATAGAAGTCTTGTCGTTGAATGCAGAAGTGTTTTCAGTAAGCATTTCGATTGTAGTATGTTCTTTTAAATGTTCTAAATCCTCCAAAATAAGGGTCATGCCTTTTTCCACAAGTGCAATACTACTGTATTGTCCAATCGATTCGACCGAGAAATTAATATGATTTTGATCGTCATTATAATAATGGACACATTTTGAAACAGGGGAGAATGTCGCATGTTTTTTTCCATTTCCCTTCACACATTTCATGACACAATGGAATTCCCCGTCAGGAGGATTTAATCGCGTAAGGGTAATAGGGTCGGGTCCGAAATATTGTGTTACGTCTTCATCATCACCAACCACGATATCATGGGAGGTCACGTTTCTATCTTCTGTCTTGGTTTTTTTATCAATGCTAAATGTTTTTTTTTCCAAATCAACAAATGTGTCTGGATCCTTTAAAATCGGTAAGAGGAGAATACGGTGTTTTATAAACTCATTATTCAAAATCGTATTGTTTTTTTTGATGACGATGTTATTAGTGTCATCATCATTCAATAAACACTCTTTATCATCGTAAAAAGCATAGGTTTCGACTTTACTTAAAATATATCGTCGAAGAGCGTTTATCACACTGATATGGGTATCGGTAAATTTTCCTTCCAAATTCAATAATCCATTTTTTTCAAGAATAGTAAGAATTCCAAACATGAGTAATAGATTTTTTATGATATCGTGTATTTATATTCATCCATGTCATTTTTTTAAATCGAACTTCGTTCAGAATGGTTTTTTTTTTACCATGATTTAAAAAAAATAAAATGTCAAGAGAAAATTCTCGATCTATTATATTTTATAGTTTACATTGCAGTTATTGTAAAGATGTCTTAAATTTACTTTCTCGGTATAATCTTCATAGTAGAATACAATGTGTTAACATTGATAAATTAAAAAAAATACCAAATATTGTAAAACATGTCCCAACACTTTACCGTGGTCACGATCATACCATTTTAATCGGTGAACAAGTGTTTCATTATATCGAAGATTACAAGAAAAATATGACATCATCATCTGCATCAGCGATATCAAGTGTCGATGATGAACCGAATGCATGGCATTCTTTGGAAATGGGAAATCATTTCTCAGATAACTACTCTTTTTTAGAAGATAGTTCTCAAATCCCACATACTTTCATGTACATTGGAGAACCAATGTGTGACAGTATGTCATGTCCAGTGGGGTCATCGACGTCTCGAGTATCCGAAAAAGAATCGGAGTTGAATAAAAGATATGAAATGTTAAAATCCGAGAGAAATCAATTATGATATAAATAAAGAATCCTTTTTTTTTATTTAAAATAAAACCATAATGACAGATGGAATGACGGCGTTGACAAAATTTAACAAGACATTGAAAGAATTTTATCATAATCTTTCGGATATTTTAAAGAATGAATCATTTATGCTCACCTTGGATAATATGATCTCGTTAACAAACATCAATGCACGATGTATCTTGAATTGCTATCAGCAAAATATTTTACATACCAAATTTTGTACCAACATTATGCAAAAAAATAGTGATTTTTTCTTGGATTATTCTTTCTCCGAATATACGTTGAATGATAATTATGCGTTAGAACTTATGAATAAATTGAAAAACGTTTTGAGGAAATTGAGAAATAATGGTGAGTTGGATATTATTGATAAAATCTTTGAATATTTTCAAGTTCTTACCTATTATGCCCTTCTGGATAGTGGTTGTCAAAATCCTCATGAAGAAATGCGTAAAATATATACATAAAAAAATAATCAACAATACAAAATCATCATGTCCGACGATATGTTACAATGTTTACAAAAAACAATACAAGAACTTTTAAGTGATTTAGAAACAGTATTTCCAGAATTAGTGGAAACCGTGAGTTATCACAGATCAAAATTGGAAACCGATATCGATCATTATGTAAAGTGGTTTACCGCATTTTATGAAAAATATTTTATGGAGATAACATCCAAGAATGATGTTTTTTTGGAGCAAGACGTCGAGTTCTTGGAGGGACTTTCTTTGAAGACATTATATGATTTTGGACTCACGGAGAATATTAAAAAAAGTCTTTGGAAATATTTGCAATTGATTTCTTTGTACATCTTCAACATTCAGTGTAACACAGATAATATTATGGATACCTTAAAACAATGGACTTCCATGATTGAAGAAGGTACAATGGAAGAAGGAAAATTAAAGGAATTGCAACAACAAACACAGAATCTTATGAAACTTATTCAAAATATGTCTTCTTCTCCTGATACGAACCATTCTTCTTCTTCTGCACCGATGCAGGATGTATTTATGGATAAATTAAAGGACAGTAAGATTGCGAAATTGGCAGAGGAATTGGTCCATGATATTGATTTACCATTCAATGAGGCTTCTGTGGACGGATCTCCTTCCATGGATCAATTCATGAAAACATTAGGGAAAGACCCTAAGAAGATCATCAACATGATGAAAACCATTGGGAATAAAATTCAAGATAAATTGGGTGCAGGAGATCTTCGTCAAGAAGAACTATTTACCGAAGCACAAGAGCTATTTAGTACCATGAAAGAAAGCGATGTCTTCCAAAATCTCCTCAAGCAATTTACGGGAACAAAAGCCACCAAACAATTATTCACGACGGCGTCGGGAGGTGCAGGGGCAGGTGCAATGCAAACCACGGCAACGCGAAATCGACTGCGAAAAAAATTACTCGATAAATATAGATAAACCGAAATGAGTTTTTGGTATGATGATTATTCCATTTTATTTCAATTCGACAAAATTACACATTGTATACCTAATTCGAGCATGACATCAAATGAGCAGTTGAATAGCTTAGTACGATTATCATGGTATACTGCCATGATTTTATTTTTCATTCTTCGTTATTCCTATGTTGTTTTTTATATTCCTTTGCTTACAATGCTTTTTACTTATGGGATATTCAAAATATCCAACCAAAACGAAACGCATGTACAAAAAGAGAGTCCAACAGAAATAGAAGATAATCCTTTTCGTAATCGATTATTGACCGATCGTGAACCATCGCCATCGACAACTTTTTCACTAAATACCGAGACGCCCGAATCCTTTTATTTAAATTTATATAGAGATGTAGATGATGTCTGGGGTCGTGGAAATTCTCAACGGCAGTTTTTTACGATGCCCTTGAATGATGATCAAGGAGCCTTTGCGCAATTTTTATATCCATCATAGAGGAGTCGTGTTACATTGTTGGATATTCATAGGAGGAGGAAGAGGTACGGACGGGTATCGGATCATTTGGCAAGGAGGAAGATGAATTAACTCCGTATCGATTGTTGTCGTGGAGGGCGCAGAGCAGATATTTTTATAAGAAGGTGTTGATACATCATTATTGCATTGAGAACTTTTGAATTGTTTCTCAGGGCAAATACTATAAATTCGTGTTTGACCTCTGAGGTCATTTTCTAAATCAACAAGATTTCCTCGAATGTGACTGACGGCGGTTCCACCGACGATTCCCAGTTCCATTCTACATTTATTACAATTTTCGTATTTGATGGGATTGATAATATAAGAGAGAGGTTCAGTGCTCTGTTCTATGTTTTTTTTAGTAGCACAAGGATCATATGAAAGTCTGTTAGAACTCATGGATTTATATAATTTATATATTTTTTTTTTTAGGAAGATTGACAACGTTCTTTTTTTAACACGTCTTTCATGAATTGTCGTGAAGGATATCCTCCACGTATCCATGTCATATCGACATCCTGTTGAATAATATGTTTATGATCCTGAATATTCTCTTTTAAACACGGAACCAGTGGTACAAATGTATCTGGACAATGCAAATCCATACAGGTTTTATGATGCACTTCGTGAATCCCAGATCGTATGGACAGTTCCAATTCAGGATTCCCTCCACTTCCATTCCCGCCTCTGAACGGCACGGATGTAAATAATCTCGAGCATAACATTTTACGTTCACGTCCATGTGTCATAGTATCTTGATTCGTACGTAAAAAAGAATCATTCTCAACGAAAATACCATCTTTACCAACAAATCCAAACCCGTCTTTGAATTGCAAATTTGGATTGGATAAAGAAAGACACTGGATGGTTTCAATATTAGAGGTCACTGGTGTAGAGGTATAGTAATTCTTTATATAATCATTTTGTCGTATTCCATCGTCAATTTTACATGCTTCGTCTATATTATTTTCTTTCAAATTAAATTGCGATTTCATTTATAACAGTTTAAAAAAAAAAATTTAAGTCAGACTAAGATTTATCTCTTCAAATTGAAGAGAATCCAATAGATTAGAGGTTGTTTTCTCTTTTTCTTTTTCTGTATCGACGATGGCCGTCTCTGGCTGTATTGTAACTTCTTCTTTCATAAAATCATTTAAATCGACATTCTTTTTCTCATTCGAGATGGTATCTACAAAACATTCAAACGAATTAGGATGATGTGATGTATCATGTGGCGTATTGATCACCGTCGGTGTTTCTTGAATAACGGGGGTAAAGGGTATCTCAACGGCCATGGTGGGTGAAGAGAGAGGCGGGACTACTGGTTCAATGATTGGATCAATGGTCGATGGGACAACAGGTTCGATGATCGGATCAATGGTCAATGGGACCACGAGGGACGGTTCTAATTGTGGTGCAATTACAGGTGGAAACGCGTTTGATTCAGTAATCGTATTGACAGAGGTGGTGATGTTCGTTTCAAGAGGCAGGGCAGGTATTGACACGGATGATGGATGCGATTGTGAAGGTAGTGGAGTTGGATTCGAGATCGAAGGAGGGACTTCGTCATACTCGGTGTAAAAGGAATCTTGAGCAAGATCGTCGTCGTTTTCTTTATGATCTCCTAAATACTCTCGAAGAATGCTCTTCACAGGAAGCAAATGAAAAATAGTATTTTCGATACATTCTTCTATGATCGATTCGGTAATGCGAATATTTTTCTGATATTCTAATTTAGTCAATACATGTTCGTATAATAAATCAGGTGTTTTCCAGAGTTCTCGTGCGACATTTATAAATGTTTTATGAAGGAAATTCTCAATACAGGGTATTTTTAAATTTATTTTTTTATTTTTACTACAAACACGTACGGAAGTTAATATTTTGGTGTGACTTATAAAGATGGCCATGAGCAATTCTTCAATCCAGTCGCATTTTTTCACAATATCCTGTGTTATTTCTTCAATCATGTTTTGATTCCATTTTGGGACCTCTTCTAATAATTGCTGAAAGGTTAATAAAATCAACTCTTCTTCGCGACGCTCTTTACATATCGTGAATGCGTTTTTATAGATCGAAATGAAACACATTAGAATTTCTGGTTTCAAAAACAATTTCAATTGTTTGGTATATTGATATTTGGCATCGACCAAAACAGTATGACTATACTCTGACATTGCACTATTATGATAATTTATTTCATATAAATACAACGCATCTACAACAAAAAATGTCAGAAGAACAATTATGGATTGAAAAATATAAACCGATTCATCTTCGAGATTTATGTGGTCAGGAAAATATTACTTCCATTCTTGAAAAATGTATCGAATGTAAATCAAATACCCATTTTTTGTTCTATGGTCCCTCGGGCACTGGAAAAACTACCACTATTTATGCATTTTGTAGAGAACTCTACCAACAACCAACTTACAATAATCCCCATATTTTAGAAATCAATGCTTCTCATGAATTTGATTTCCAAGAAACCAAAATGAAAATCCATATGTTTTGCAAAAAATCCACGAAAGCAGATTCCTACAAAATGATCATTATCGACGAATCCGATTCATTGAATGTTTATATTCAATCATCCCTTCGTCGTTTAATGGAAATCTATTCTTACAATACGCGTTTCTGTTTCATCTGTAATTATATTTACAAAATAATCCCTGCCATCCAATCAAGATGCACACTGTTTCAATTCAAACCCATTCCGACCTGTTTGGCAATTTCTCATTTATCGGACATCTGTCGTAAGGAATCCATTCCGTTTGAACTATGTTCTCTCTTAAAATTATACGAGTATTCGTATCATGACATGAGACAATCCATCATCTTAATGCAAGTCTTTGCTTCCCTCTTTGAAGAAATTAACGAAACCACGATCGATCGTTATTTCAAAAAAAATGCAGTGGATTGGACGAATATCATAGAAATGGATATGCAAGATCTCTATAAACATTGCGATACTTTATTGTATAAAGGACATACACTACGGTCTATCGAATTATCATGTATCGCTTTTTTCCAAGGTCATATGAATCAAGTTGTCAAGATCTCCTCTTTCTTTTCATTTCTTTCTTCTATTGAAAAAAAATGTCAAAATAATGTAGATGTCAAATTGATTTTATTTGAATTGTTTTTGTGGTGTCGTCTTCATTTCAAAATTGAAATCGACAAAGGATTGTCTTGTATACTTTGAAGAACATAGGGATCCGTTCTTTCTTGCAAATAATGTTCGTCGTTATAAGGCTGTTTTTCTCTCGTCGATATCTCCTGTCCTTGATATAAATTCACGACTTTTGTGAAACAATATTCACGATGATTGGTTTGTTCGAATTTTCGAGGATCGACCGATGGAATTCGATCAGCTCCATTACATGATTTCACATTGGAAAGCGTTGGCATTCTTCCCTTTGCAATCAATTGACGATTCTCATTAAGTGATGCATTATATTGATCATCATAATTTGTAGGATGTTTGATGTAATTGGTTGCAGGCCCTTCATATTCGTGTTCACATAATTCTTGACGATGAACATTTTTGGCTTCATAAACTGTAGTTTGATAAGCACCGACAGAATCAAATGCTCCATATGCATCTCCTTTATATTCATGATCACAATCAAACTCGCGATGTGTAGTTGGTACTTGAACGTCATTCGTCAAATAACCAGATTGTATTGCTTGTTGATTCACTTGACCGACATATTTATGGTCAATATCCAGTTCTTTGATCGTAGTTTTCGGTTTCGACAATTCAGGATCGTAGACATACGACAAATGTTCTTGACCGACTAAATTCATATTTTCCGAAGGTCCTACTAAGGTTTCTTTCGTCGTTGTCTTGATGACATCCACAATAGGTAATTTTTGTTTGGTTACTTTCTTAGAGACAATACCATGAGGAGGAGTATAGATGCCGATTTCTTTGACAGTGGTTCGTGTGACATCGGATGGATCGTATACGGTAGATTTAGCAATTTGATTCCCCACCGTACCCGTTTTCGTATCATGAATATTGATTTCTTTGACAGTGGTTCGTGTGACATCGGATGGATCGTATACGGTAGACTTGGCAATTTGATTCCCCACCGTACCCGTTTTCGTATCATGAATGTTGATTTCTTTCACAGTGGTTCGTGTGACATCGGATGGATCGTATACGGTAGACTTGGCAATTTGATTCCCCACCGTACCCGTTTTCGTATCATGAATGTTGATTTCTTTGACAGTGGTTCGTGTGACATCGGATGGATCGTATACGGTAGACTTGGCAATTTGATTCCCCATGACACCTGTTTTCGTATCATGAATGTTGATTTCTTTGACAGTGGTTCGTGTGACATCGGATGGATCGTATACGGTAGACTTGGCAATTTGATTCCCCATGACACCTGTTTTCGTATCATGAATATTGATTTCTTTCACAGTGGTTCGTGTGACATCGGATGGATCGTATACGGTAGACTTGGCAATTTGATTCCCCACAGCACCTGTTTTCGTATCATGAATATTGATTTCTTTGATAGTCGTTCGTGTGACATCGGATGGATCGTATACGGTAGACTTGGCAATTTGATTCCCCATGACACCTGTTTTCGTATCATGAATATTGATTTCTTTGATAGTGGTTCGTGTGACCTCGGATGGATCGTATACGGTAGATTTAGCAATTTGATTCCCCACGGCACCTGTTTTCGTATCATGAATATTGACTTCTTTGATAGTCGTTCGTGTGACCTCGGAAGGATCGTATACCGTTAATCGTTTGGGACCTGATATATGTCCCGTGGTTTCTTCGCTTTCCAGATTCGTTTCTTTGATAGTAGTTCTCAGATAAAGTGTATGGTTTTCGGACAATGTTTGTTTGGTCGGATAGTACACGGTTCCAGACGTTAATGGATTAGGTGTCAACGTTTCACGAATAGTCGTACGCATAACCGAAGAATCATCCTGCATCTGTGGTTTTTTATAGGAAGATTGAAGATTTAACAAAACGACATTCTCTTCTTCTTGAATGATTTTTTTGGACGGACGTAAAAAGTCTTGTACAGGAAGAACGACTTGTTTTAAAAAAGAGGTCACATTAGACCAATAAGAATTCACTTCTTGCTCTTCGCGTTTTGTATTATCAATACAAAACGAATCCTTCTTCTGGTCTTTCTCGGCATCCCAAGTATGAGGAGCAGAAATATGACTCTGGGGAAAAGAATTTAAACACTGATTTTTGGGTTCCGTATATTCTTCCGATCTTGCATTTTCTTTAGGGAATGCACCAGGACCTTTATGACCTTTATAAGCAATATGCTGATCTTGACGCGATGTGCATTTCTTTATAATTTCAGAACGAGTTGTTTCTCGAGATATAATGGGTGTCGCTCGATACCTCGCTATATTATTTTCGTAAAATCGCTCAGGTCTATGTTTGGATAGAGTACTTATTTGTTCTCGTTTTGCGATACCTTTCCCAGGAATAATGACCCCTTTATAGGTAACTTTGGGATTCGTTTCCACACGGAGGTCGTCCACAGACTTGGGCATTACATAGTCGCGTGTATCTGCCTGTTGGAATCCTCCGCTGGGTTCATGGGTATATCCTTTGTTTAATCCAGGTCCTACATGAATCGGTTCTTGAATCAATTCACCCTGTTTAAATCGAGATGGTATATAACGATCAATCGTTTCATTAATTGTTACAGGAAGACCTTGAATTGTCGAAGATTTATTATCTTCGGGTGCAAAAAACGGTTTTTGTTCACCTTTCTCTATCGATAATCCAGAAACTCCTGTAAACAATTCCATTCGTGGTTGGAAAGAAGAATCGGACGTATTTTGACGAACTTGACTCCCAAAAAAAGGCACCATATTGTTGTGTTTGAACCCTTCTGCATTAGACAACGTCTCCCCCGATAATAAAGTGATGGTCGTATTTTTTGGATTGTCATTAGAAGACCGTCGTGTGTTGGTAGGATAATTCATATAAGTAATGTCGCGCGACGGATTGATGATATTTGTTCGTAGAGGATCTTTCGAACGGTTCCATGCGTCATGAACCGCGGTATGTTCAATGTCATGCACCTCGTTGTACATAGAAGAGTCATATACGGATTGGATCGTAGAATGACCATGTGGAGAACGTTTCGAAGTTGATTGAGGTCGTTCCATATATTTTTGTTCGGGACCCAGACTTAATGAAGAAGCAAAAGAAGTAAATGGTTGCATATTTTTGCTTTATTTTATTAACTTCGTGTTACATAATAAATCCATTCTTTCGACGAAGGAATGTCTTCTTTCGGTATTTTATATCTTTGAAACATAGATCTTGATATTTGCTTGATGGGGATCGCTTTACGACAACGTCTCGCAATCATCTTATAAAGGTCGAAATTACAATAGCGTAAAATCGATTTATTGTATTTATCGGTCACCCATTCTTTGAACATGGGAATAAATTTAGATGCAATATTAAATTTAGGTTCTTGAAGAATGAACATATCTTCCAACAGCGAACACGCTAAGCGACACAAGTCGAAACTAAAATTAGGAGAGATCTGTTTCTTATTTTTATAATGACTATGTGGGTAACTATATTGCTCTCCTGCTTCAGAACAATATTTGAAAATGTCTCCAATATAAAAATTACCTCGAAAACGATACGTCGATCTTCCAAAATCAATTATTTTGACTACATATCCGTACGTTGGGACTTGAAAATATTGATCACCGACACAATAATAAAAAAGTTTTTTTTTGGTTTTTTGTAACATAATATTTTGTGTATGAAGATCGTTATGACATAATTGATAATGATGTTGAACACAAATAAGAGCCATGGTAATCTGTAGTAAAAAACATGTAAATTTTTTCTCAAATAGACTTTTTTTTAGAAAAATTAAAATCCGATACCGTTGTTTTTGAATAGGATCCTGTTCGATAAAATATAAATTCCACAATCGTTCGTGTATATCAATTTCTTGTTTGATGAATAATTCAAAGGTCATTGTGAAAGATTCAATGGCGAGAATTTGGCATGGTGTTTTTTTCATGTCTAAATAAATCGTATCTTTATCTCGTAAATGATCCCATTGATGATGTTCACTTTTCGTGTATGAAAAATCTAATTCTTCCAAATCAGAAAGATCGAGTGCCGATACCTCAGGATTGTTCTCCACGTCCATCACATCGATTGTAGATGATGTTCCAATTAGATCGAATTTTCCTTCTCTATAAAATTTTTGGAAAGAGGGTGTATATTTCATATCATTAAATTCAGCGGTAAATTCCGTTAGATAGTGTTCAGGGATACCGTTATAAATTCCATATACTAAAGGAAAATGTGGAACAATATACTTCTCGGATAAATACGATAATAAATAAGTCGCTAAACTCTCTACATAAGCATTGTTATATTGAAAATACAATTTATGATTCAATTTATTATTGACTGGAATGTAGGTGATAAGGTCAGAATTTAAATATTCTCCATACTTGTTTTTCACAAAGGTGCATGGTTCTAAAATATTACAACATTTGACAAAAGCACGTCTCTTTACATGTTTCTTATTTACATGGTCATACACAATCGTGTAGAAGATCCTCGATGATGGTTGTTCGATGGATGGCTGTGGTTGTTGTATTGACGATGGTGGCTTTTCCAAAATGCGTATCAAATGATACCGATGCTTGAAACAGACGTTCTTCATGTTCATTTTCAATTGCGGAAATAAATAGGAATAGAGTGGAAAATAATTTTTGAATTGCTTTATTTCAAACGGCGGTCCTTTGAAAAACGATTCAATAGTTGGTGAATAAAAACGACAATACTCGGGTTGTTGCATCTACTTTTTTACTTTCCCAACAATTGTATTACCAAAAAATAAACTTACATTACCAATTGTTTTCCCAATGGACCTTCGTATTTATGACGGTTATGCAAAACCCCTGCACGACGTCGACAAAATGTAATCTTTCTTTTTTTACCATTCTTTTTTTTTTTAGAATACCACTGACACGATGGATCGGAATAACACGCTTCTAATGATGTTAACGACGTACAATCTCCCCTTTCGTATTTTTTCATATAGTAATTGTTTACATAATTTCTTCACAATCATCTTCCTCATCATTCGTATGATACACGATCATGGGAGGAGATAAAGATGACGACGACGCCAGTCCGCGGGAAAACTGTCCTAATACCGCGTTTCGTAAAGACAAGGCTTGTTTCTGCAGTTTTTGTTGATAAGCATCATTGGGGAAATACAGTTCTTTATATTCTTTGATTAAGGTATTTACCTGTTGACGGACTTGTTCACACGATGGATTTTTCCCCTCACGATAAATATTATTCAATTTCTTTACCAAGGATAGTCTACCTTTTTCTTGGATATGACGTATATCTTCTTTTAATCGAGACAATTCTTCAATTTCGTTTTCGTAAGTGAGGAGATATTTTTGTTGAATTTGGTTTACTAATTCATGAATCTCTTGTATGCATTTATGTTGTGCGTCCTCTAAGCTCTCTTCTAAGGTGAATGCACGTTGTCGTGCATCCATATACAATTTTTGGTTTTCTTGAATCACGGAAATACTACGATCAGCAGGTACGATACTCATCTTTTTTTTTTGTTTCTATAGAAGAAATTTTTTTTCACTATATCCAGACGCTCCTTTTTTTTTTCATCGTCTTAGGTTTATGTGATTCGGACGATGTTAGCATAAACATTTCAACCAACATTTTCCAAAACATTTCATCCTTTAAATCGATTTTAGAATGGACTAAATTTCCTTGGTAATTGAATGCAAATTTATGAATAATATGAATCAATTTTGTAATAATCTCTTCTTTGGTCGGTTGGTTACTATTCGTTTCTAACCACTGAAGGAAAGATGGGTGATCCAACAAAACCAACAATAATTTTGGAAAACGTGTTTTTATTAAAATATCAAATTCACAAATGTTTTTTAATTGAGAATACTCATAACCAGTGAGATTTAAATCATCTATTTCAAAAATGAAATTTCCTTCTTCCATATTTTTAAACAAAATCGAAATTTGTAATCCCACTATTTTTACGCACCGATTTCTAAAGGTCGGCGATTGGTATCAGGGTCAATGGTCGATTGCATCCAAGGAGAGACTTTGACCTGCGGATTCGCAGGTTCGGAACGAATTTGATAATTAGCATTTCTCTTCGTCTGGCCTACGGAGTTAATACCGATATGATATCCTGCTTCTAAAAAGTTCTTATCTTTTAATTCCCCTTGACCGACAGGATTGACTTGTGCCCATACCGAATTGGTATCTAAAGGAAGTAAATCTTCGGCCGTTAATTGGTCTTTGGGGAAACAATCCTTTTTAGCGAGCAACTCTGCGTCTGTTAACGAAGAAGCTTGTGAAATATTTTCATGTTCTTCATTGTCTTCAAGGTTTATCGTAGATGGGGATACGCCACCATTTGTACCTCCATTTGCGTATTCATTCATAAACGATTCATGTACTGGGTCACGTTTCATCAATACAGAGAGAAGAAAGATTAAAATGATGATCAAAATTACAATACCAACGTAATACATCCAAGAATTTGAAGTTTTCTGAATAGCCATTTTTTTTATTGTAAACTAATATATTTTTTTTTTACAAGTGTAAAACAGATTCCATTTCCTCTTCCAACAATTCGTCGTCTGTATTATATTCAAACGTTTCATTCTCCATTTCAAGAATGCTCTCCTGAATATTTTCCAATTGTTGTTGTAATGATTCCTTTTGACTCGTTAATCCATCTAATTCACGATCAATCGAAGAAATGCGTTTATTCAGTTCATTTACAAAATAATCTCTTTTTGTTTTAAATTTTTCAACATTTTTTTCCGCTGAAATAAATGAGTAAGACGAACCAATAGTATCTTTATCAGAGGATACCTTTTCGGGAGACACCGTATTTATTTCATACAATTGGATTTCAATACCAATACTGCATGGTTTAAAGATGACACGTCGAAGACACAATTGGAAAACACATAATTGAGATTGATATTTATCAAAGAAATCAATATCCAGTGGTACTTTATTATCAATTAAAATGATATTGGAAGGTGAGATAGGAATGGACAAGTAAGATTCGTCCTCGTCATTCTCCTTCAATCCAATAATATGTAGTTTTTGTAAACTTTCGGGTAAAGGTACATGAAACCATCCAGTATACTCTCTATGGACAATTTGGGTAAGATCACGGAGTACATTATTTAGAATATTGATATGCTCCGTAGAGAATTTCAAATTGATATTAGGAGACTGATTATGATGTAAATCAAAATAATCTGCGTCAACCGTTTTGGTGAAAGGTAGTACAAAATTGCGATTGTTATACAAAACATTGGAAAAAATTGTATTAAATCGCTTTTCGGGATTTTCGATGTGTAAAAAAGATTCTTCGTACATTTTTTTTTGAAAAGAATATACTTTTTTTTCTACATGATAGGAACGCAACCATTTTTCTTGGTGGTTCATTTCACTTCCGAACCATAACAAATAAGATCGCCACGGCAATAATAAAAGTTAAAAAAAATACAATCGATGTCGTTAAGATATATGGATATAATCGACTTAATGTAACATTGATAATGGGATCTAATATTTTATCTTTAATGAGCTGGACCCGATGTTCTCTTTGAATTTCAAATAAAATTTTATCGATTAATTCGGTCGTGATTTTTTGAATCCACATGGATATTTACTACACACTTTATGTTTCCAAGATAAAAAAACGCATATAAATATAATTTAGTAGATGGAAGGTATTATGGACAACGAAGAATTCATTGAAAATATCAAAAAATGGGTTCATTATGATTCAATGATGGTTCAATATCGACAAGAAATAAAATCGATCCAAGAACAAAAAGATGTGATACATCAAACCATCATGAACCATTTACAATCCAATAATATGGAGAACATTACAATTAACATTTCCGATGGATATTTAAAAGTATCGGAAACCAATTCTACCACGGCAATTACTCTCCAATTTTTGCGATCTTGTTTGGATGAATTCTTTAAAAACGAAGATATGGCGGAGAGGTGTTTTCAATTCATTAAACAAAAAAGGCAAACCAAACAACAAAAAGGTATTAAACGATATTTTAGTTAAGAGTTGGATAATGTGAATCGACGATCAAATGAATTCTTTGACGGAATTCTTTTTCAGAGATAGTTATTTCATGAGGATAATCTTGGTACAATGAATGCAGAATATTGAAAATGGCCGTTTCAAGTATCTCTGTAATCTCCATTTTAGTTTCCACTTCCATCTTTATGTTATATTTAAAAAAATAGGTTTAAATCTAAACAACTGGAATATAGCGTGGACTATCCATTTTATAGAGAATGACTCTAAATTGATCATCGTATCCTTTCACATAGACAGAATCTTCATCATAAACTTCCTCGCAACCATATTCGCTGGTACAATCTTTATGTTTGTATTCCACGGGCAATTGAACGGATGAATATTTATCCGTATTGGTATAATAATTCCATTTTGAACTGGAGGGATATGTTTTCCTACCATACAATGGCAATATTTTGGAATTATGTTTATTGTTCAATATTCCAATTTGTTGAATTTCAGTTGGAAATCCTCGTGTCGGATAATTCCACGATGGATAATTCCACGACGGCTTCTTGGAATCGTCTTGGTAGATTTCCTGTTTAATATATTCTATTTTTGGAAGAGGAGGAGTAGGAGGAGCAGGAGATGGTGATGGTTCTTGAACTACGACGATTTTTTTATGATGGACGACGATATAATAAATCATAAATAGAACTAATGCGATCAGAATTAACCATAAAACCAACATTTTTGATTTAAATCAATATTATTTTTATTCATCCCCTGTCATGATCATATATTCTACGTCGGACTCCGATGTACAATGATTTTCATCAGATGGATCGATATCTTTCATGACAATGCACGATTGTAGTAGAGAATAAAGATCAGTATATAATGATAATCCACCTTTTTCGCGAACATAAACTTGCTTCATTTCTGGATAATCATCTTCCAAATGAATGATTACTTCCAGTAACTCTTCCGAAACATTACTCATAAAAATTTCCTTTTTGTAATCATAATGTATTCTTTCTTCGATATGTTCATCGACGGTAATCAAAGGTTCTTTTAAGTCGTCCTCCTTTTCCATTTTTTTATCAAGAGGGAGTTGTTTACAAAGCATATCCTTAAAGGATGTCATTGTATAATAAATAAAAAAATGTTTTTATATAGTTTATTTTTTTTTATTTTGTATATAGATAGGAATGTCTACTTCATCTAACAACATTTTCAATGAAGACGATTTAAAAAGTAATGATGGTATGCTGACTTCCATCTGGGGACCTATGCTATGGATTTTTTTACATATCATTAGTTTTAATTATCCAGTGCAACCTACACCTGAAATGCAAAAAAACTATAAGCAATTTTTTGATTCTTTACAATTTATTTTACCTTGTTCTTATTGTAGAGACAATCTTCCTCACAATTATCAAGCAACTTCCTACGGTCCATCGGTATTTGAAAATCGTTTTACATTGAGTCGGTGGGTATATAATCTTCATCAACATGTGAATCAAATGTTACATAAATCGTTTACCCTTAGCTACGAAGAAATCCAACAAAAATATGAGAATTTCCGTGCTCGTTGTGGATTACAAAATAAAAAAAATATCAAAGAAAAAGGATGTACACAACCGATTCGAGGGAAAAAATCCAAATGTATTTTAAATATTATTCCTTATACTGATTCCAGACATGGATTGTATATCAATAAACAATGTCTATGCAAAACAATGAAAAAAACAAAAACCACACCCACTCATTAAGATGTAACAAACGAATATTCTTGAACATCCGTCACCATCGTTTCTTGCTGTTTATCCTCTATTGCAATCTCCATTTTTCGGTAAATACTTTTTCTTACTTTAAATTGCCGACGAAATACATCATAATCGTCATCAATAATATCGATGATTAATGGCTTGATGTCTTTGTGTTTTTGTCGGATAATCCTGCCGATCGATTGTTGTATGTCACTTTTAGGAGAAGCTAAGATCACACAATTTAGAGAAGGGATATCCATTCCTTCAGATGCCATTTGATACGTCCCTAAGATAATACGACATGTACTGCTTTTTTCTAAATCTGTATTTTTCATTCCCCCAATATAAAATCCACAAGTGGTCGTTTTTATCAATATTTCATATAAATCTTGTAAATGACTCCTTCTTTCGGAAAGAATAAGAATGTTCCTTTTCATGGATTCTGAGATTAAATGATTGGTGATATGAATAATCATTTTATTCCTTTCGATGGATGAACAGAGGAAAGAGATCAAAGAGGCACGTTTCTTGGGGTTATACGGATCTGGATAAAGTTCTGTATCTGTGAAATGTTGACAAGAAAGAATTATCGGTTCCTCCGACAAATGGGAAGTTGTTTTGTTCACGATAACATTACCGAGATGCCATTCGAATACATTTCGAAGACGATCTTTCCTATCAGGAGTCGCGGATAAACCTATACAAAATTTAGTGGTAATTTTTTTAAAAATAGAACTAAACATCTCGGCTCCTAAATGATGACATTCATCATAGACACTTAGTCCAAATGAATGGAATTTACCCCATTCGTAGTCTTTGGATGTAAGACTCTGTAACATACCAATGACAATGGCATTCCCCTCAATTTCACATTTGTTTTGACGAATAATCCCAATCGATACATTGGGTAAAAACTGCTTGATACGCTCTATCCATTGATGCATCAAAAATTCTTTATGAACGACGATGAGTGTTTTCATTTGTAATTGGGCCATGATGTAAATTGCAATAACGGTTTTCCCAAAACCACAGGGTAGTTGCAGTATACCACCTCCCCACCCTTTTGCATAATGCATCGTCATGAATAAATCGACGACTTCCATTTGAATATCACGTAAAGATCCCTTGAATTCGAAATTACAAAGGGAAGGTTTCTCATCAAGTAATAGATTAACTTCTGGATCACCAACGACCTGAGTACCATAGAAAATCGGAAGGTATAATTTATTATCATTCTCTTGATAGACTTTAAAGGATTTGGGAATGACCAAGTCGGTCATGGGTGAAAAGGGAGTTACCGTGAGTTCCTTTTTTATTTTTGATATAAACTCTTGAGGGTATGCTTTTTTCCGAATAACATATCCACGATGATTTATATATCGGTTGTATTCGGTATTCATTAAAGGATAATAGTGAAATAATTTTTAAATAAAAAAAAATATTGCCTTTAAAAAAAATGCCCATTTCGAATCTTAAAAAAAGCACGTTTATGAAAATTGATAATATGTCTCCCAATAGTATTCTTGGATGGACGGTCCGCGTTGTTCTCGTTTTGTTGGCAACATTCATTGTACCCTATTTATCCGAATCCACTCTCTCTATACTTGAATATTCGGCTTTTCGGTTCATTGTATTGTTATGTATCTTAGCTTTAACCTTCTGGGATCCTGCTTCCGCGATCATTTTATCGGTGGCTTTTATTATTGGTATTCAGACATTGATACGTTATAAGATAAGTAATTTAGGAAATACCATTATATTAGAAACCTCTACCAACCAAGAGGAAAATTATCATAATTTCAACACACACCCGGTTCCCCCCTCTGTAAAAAGTTCTCCTAACATTGTTGGATCCTATACCACGGAAAAACAATTTCAAGACATTCAAACCAATATTATTGATAACAGTAATTTGAACACAGAAGTACGAACATGGAAAAATGAATTAGGACCTCAAGGGTTAACACCGCCTAATGGATATAATAAAGATAGCCATTATCACGAATTAGAAGAGGGGTCTTAATGGATAAATTGATAATAATCTTCTTGTGAATTTAACCCATTCCATCCTTCTATTTTATTAGTCGGAGAAGAGTTTGAGGATGAGATGTGTTCATTAGAAACCCATTCTTGTAATTTATTTTTTAGTTCTTCGTAATCTACCGTAGTATTGTTGTCATCTTTCCATTGCTCGCTGACAGACGGCGGTGATACCATATTCGGTGAAGCTATTGATTTGATTTTGTTTTGTTTTGTTTTTTCATTGATTTGCTGTTCCAAATATATATGGAGTATTATTGTAAATATAAGAGCAAGAAGAAATACAATCATTTTATTCTTAATTTTATTTATTTTCCAGATTTTTTATTTTCCACAAATTCATCACGAACGAATCCTTCACATATGCCTTGTCATTAAAATAATCATTTACACCACATACATTCCCTGCAATTCTTAACAAATGCGCTACAAAACAACACAATAATAATATACTTAGAAGATAAAGGGGGATATTGTAAAAAATATAATAAAAATATTTTAATATTTGTGTACCGCTTTCATAAACAATGTCTTTTTTCTTAATAAAAAACGGAAATGGGAGTAATATGAACGAGATACTTATCCATAAAACGAATAAATAATAGAAAAGATCTACCGATACATCAATTTTAGGACAATTTAAATTATCTACCATCATCGACGGAAGATTCTCTGACATTTTTTGGAAGAAATGCGTCAAGGCCTTTTGGTAGAATAGGAACAAATACCCCATGGCAAAAATCAAAACAATGATAAAAAATTTCATAATAATAAATTGATAATGACCCACGATATCCATCCAATTTCTTAAAAAGCAAAAGACGATAAAAATACATATTAATAATAATGAAAAAAAAAGGAAAAGTTCCATGATATATATTATACTTCCATGAATATTTTTGAAAATTAAGGAGATGTTATTAAATATCCATCCTGTATCAATTTCGCAATATCAAAACGATAGATCGCATCAAAAAAAAAGTTCGTAGAAACGCAATACAACGCATCTGGTGTTAAAGTTCCACCCGTTAAAGTGTCGGATAACGTACTTTGAGAGAATGTGTTTCCGTAAAGGGTTCCACCCGTTAAAGTGTCGGATAATGTACTTTGAGAGAATGTGTTTCCGTAAAGGGTTCCACCTGTTAAAGTGTCGGATAATGTACTTTGAGAGAATGTGTTTCCGTAAAGGGTTCCACCCGTTAAAGTGTCGGATAATGTACTTTGAGAGAATGTGTTTCCGTAAAGGGTTCCACCTGTTAAAGTATCGGATAATGTACTTTGAGAGAATGTGTTTCCGTAAAGGGTTCCACCTGTTAAAGTGTCAGACACGGTATTGAGAGATAAATGAGTTCCTGAAATAGTTCCGCCTGTTAACGTGTCGGATAATATACTTTGAGAGAATGTGTTTCCGTAAAGGGTTCCACCTGTTAAAGTATCGGATAATGTACTTTGAGAGAATGTGTTTCCGTAAAGGGTTCCACCTGTTAAAGTGTCAGACACGGTATTGAGAGATAA